>MDTE01064057.1_pt1 | contig 11831 bp, 9 predicted proteins | sample 811231 | NCBI WGS metagenome assembly MDTE01 (sample SAMN05326651, study PRJNA326480) | marine metagenome | isolation source: seawater | place: Indian Ocean: Red Sea | collected 2010
TAATAGTAAATCAGAATTAATTTTCTATTGAGTGATAATCGTTAAAATTAATTGGATCTACCGGTATTGTATTTAAAAATATCTCCCCATACCTTTTGTTTGTAATTCTATTATCTAAACTAATAAAAATACCTGAATCATATATAGTTCTGATTAACCTTCCAAATCCTTGTCTATACTTTATTGCACATTCAGGAACTGTATAATTCATAAAGCTATTAACTCCTCCTTTATCTAAAAAACTAGAATAAGATTTAATCATTGGGTCTGTGGGAACATCAAACGGAAGTTTAACAACAATTAAAATCTCTAATAATTCTCCGGGAAGATCTACTCCCTCCCAAAAACTATTTGTGCCAAATAGTAGTCCGTTCTTATTCAAGTGCATGCCATTTATTATCGAAAGTTTTGAAGCACCTCTAGACTGAGCAAATAAAGGAATATCTCTAGACCCAGGTTTTTCTTTAATGTTTTTTGCTACATCTGATAACATTTTTACAGAGGTGAATAAAACCATTGTCCTCTTTTGAAATGTTTTATGAATATAATATATGAATTCAGATAATTCAAATGGGTCTCCAGCTATGTCCCTCATTCCATCATATTGATAATATTCAACTTGATCACCATAGGAAAAAGGAGAGTTAAAATCACTTACGATTAATTCATCATTATCAGATAATCCATTACGACTTAAAAAATAATTGAATGAGTCATCTACCTTAATAGTCGCTGAGGTAAGAACCAAACTATTGAATCTATTAAAAATATTATCTTTTAATTTAATAGATATATCTATCTCAGATGCTTGAAGCGATAACCTAAGCTCATCTTCTTTAGCACCACTTTTAAAATAGTCTCCTTCAATCCAATATACCCATTCTTTTTTTTGATTTTGAGTTATTATATTAATTGTTTCAATTAAAGAAACAATACCATCATAACCACGATCAAGGACACTATGTAAAAATCGATAATCCTTTTTCATTGGATCTATCTTTTGAATAACCTTCCTAAGGTTACTATAATTTAAAAGTAATTCCTTAGAACTGTTTATCAATCTAAACAACTCATTGTAAACTGTAGAATATTCATCATCAATAGATTTTATTATTGGCCTGTCCTGATATGCTTTTCCTCGCCTAAATCTTGACTTATTATTAATAGCCAGGTTTTGCATAAATAACTCAAATGATGTTTTAACCAATCCTATACTCTGTGCAATACTATCTCTAATCATAGCAACTGAGGGCTCAGTCTTAATGATGTTATTAATAATATTGTTCCATCTTTTTGATGAGCGGTGCATCGGATCGATAGATTTTAATAAAGGAATAACATTATTATGATTTAGCGTAATCTTAAACTGATCATAAGCAGTTTTAATTAAATTATGAGCCTCATCGATAATAATTGAATCATGATCAGGGAAAATACCCTTAGACTTTACCTCAGCCAGTAGCAGAGCATGATTAGCGACAATAATATCAGCATCAAAAAGTTTTTTCCTGATATCTCCATAAAAGCAGCCTTGATTTTTTGAACAAATGTCCCCAGTGCAGAACCCTTTATCGCTACATATTAATGATATAATCCAATGCATTCGATTATTTAAAAAACCATTACATTCAGATATGTCTCCAGTTTTTGTAGAATCAAGCCAAAATAAAATTGGTATTATTGCCTCTATGTTATTATTTGATAATATGTCATTATCATTGATTAACCATTCAAACCTAGTTTTACATATATAATTTTTTCTACCTTTTAATAAAATTGCAGAAATCGAGGTATTTAAAACGTTTGAAAGCTGAGGTAGATCTTTATAAAACAACTGATTCTGAAGGTGTTTCGTATTACAACTAATAATTATAGGTCCTCTAGAATTTTTCTGATACTTTCTTTTAATAGCACTAAATAAATACGCCATTGATTTGCCTAAACCTGTACCAGCTTCTAAAACACCAATACCGCTATTATGAATTATTTTATCACATGTGTTTGCATATTCTATTTGATTTACTCTGTTTTCATACCAATCATATTTTTTTGATAACAACCCATTTTCTGCAAATACATCATTAGCAGAAATATGTTCAATGTCATTTTTACCATCATGATAATATATACTAGACTTATCATTAGATTTTTTATCAATATTTTTATTTGCGTCAACTCTATAGCCATCATCATGCAATAAAGCATTGCCAAGATCAATAAATAATGTTTTATTAGGGATATCAAATTTTTCAATTACAGAAATTATTTTCGATATACTTTCCAAAGGATACTTTATTAATTCATCTAATAATGATAGTAATACAAATCCGCAATTTTCAGTATCTTTCTCAGCTCTATGACTACCAGAAGAGTCTAAGCCGTAATATTCAGAAAGAGCTGCTAAGTTAAACACAGGATGTTCAAATAATACGCACCTAGCTAACTGTAGAGTATCATATAACTTACTAGAAGGAATATCTTTGTTATATCTTTTACATAACTCTAAAAGAAAATTCCAATCAAAACGAATATTATGGGCTACTAATGGATAGTCGCCAATAAATTCTAATAATTCATCAATTATATCACCTTCTTTTGGCGCATTAGAAACCATCGTATTATTTATTCCAGTTATTTCAGTAATAGGGGTTGAAATCTGAATATTTGGATTAATTAAAGTTGTGAATTTTCCTTTAGGCTTACCATGGATAAATTTTATAACAGCGACCTCAATGATTTTATCTTTAACCGGATCTAGCCCCGTTGTCTCAAAATCGATCGCTATGTATGTAGAGAGATTTAACTTTTTAAGTAATTTTTTTTTATCCATTAAGGTCAATACTAACTAAATAATATTTTTAAATAAAATAATGGATTAGACAATTCAGTTTTTGGAATCTCATTAGCAAGCATACCTGAAATTATATTTCTAGTATTATTATTTCTAGCTGCCCTATCAATAACAAAATTAAGTAAAAATTTAGATCGTGCAAGCTTTAAAAGTCTTGTACTGACTCTTAATTCACTACCAATAAAATTCCATAAATCCTTATCATATCTAGATAAATATTTAGATGAATAATCATTAACACTCTTTGATGACAATAAAGTTTGAGCTGCTATTTTACCTGATACCATTGCGTTGCCAATGCCTTCACCTGTAAAAGGATCAACAAGACCGGCAGCATCACCTAACAATAATATCCCATTACCATAATTCTTTCTTTTAATACTTCCAAATGGAAGACTCCAGCTTGATGGTTTACCTATTCGTTTTGCGTTTTTAAATCTTTTATAAAAGTTTTGAGATTTCATTATTTCTTTCATCGTTTTAATAAGATTTTTCTTTTTTTGTTTAATGATACTTGATTGAAGGCCTACACCTATATTAGCATTCTTTCCCCCAGCTGGAAATATCCAAAAATAACCGGGATTAATTTCATTAACATAATGTAGTTCTATTTGATCAGTTAGATTACCTACGTTTTGATAATAACATCGAACTCCAATAGCAGTGTGATTCATATCCATTTTATATAGACCCGCTTTTCTTGAAACAATTGAATTAGGACCATCAGCACCCATTATAATGTTGGCGTAATATTCTTTTTCATTTCCGTTTTTATCTGTTCCGGTAACACCTACAGCATAATTATCTTTAAAAATTAAATCAGTAACTGTAAAACCATCTTTATAATCAGAGCCTTGCTTAGCTTTTTGAAATAAGTAATCATCAAACAAAAACCTAGGAATAACATAGCCATTAGAAATATGCTCTTTATGACGACTTTTTGCTAAGTCAAGCTCACACTCAGAATGATTAGGGTTACCAAATATTATACGATTAATAACAGCACCATCTAATTTATTAATATCATCTATAAACCCCAACTCATCCAAAAGTTTTACACTTTTTCCAGATAAAGCATCACCACATACTTTATCTCTAGGGAAAACAGATTTATCTAAAAGAAGACAGTTAAGACCAAGTTTATTTGAGTATATAGCAGCAGAAGACCCTCCAGGACCAGCACCAACGATAATTGCATCATACATCGCCTAAAATATCTTCTTGATCAACACCAAAAGAGGGATATACAATTCCATATTTCAAATAATTAATAGATCGGGAAATAAAAAATAAAATAAATAAAATAATCAAAAACCACGGTGCTCTCACACAAACAAACATTGAAAATGTAAATAAAGGATAAAACTGTGACCTAAGTATATGCCGAACATGACTTGGCCATAAAAGAACTATAGCAGGAAAGAATAAAGATATCATCGATACAGTACTGATGATTGGATCATCAAATATATAGCCTAAATAGGTAGATATAATTAACAAAATAAAAGATACTGAAAAATAATACAATTTATTTTCCCAATTATCAACACCCCACTTTTCAGCATTGCTATCATATTTTACACTGATACGATATAAAAATAATCCTCCAGCAACAGCAAATAAATAAGGAGATATTAAAATGATATTTAAATCAAAGATATTAAAATTTGCTAATCCAATAAAAAAATAAACAACTAAAAATAAAAATTCTTTAATTAATACATAATTATTTTTATTAAATAGCTTAACATTAATGAAATTTTTATTTTGAATAAATAAAAATAATATTGATGAAAAAATTATTTTTATTAGACCATACTCCCATTCTGACCAATCCCAATAACTAAACCTATCTATTTGGCCTTTATTAAATACAAATCCTGACATAGTAACCGTCCAAACAGAAAAGAGATGTAAAATTTTATGCTTCTCTAAAAAAATTGAGTAAATATCTGCAGTTTTATTTAACCGAGTATACCTATCAGAGTTTTTTGGAATTAATCTAGCTAAAATCATTATTTACACTGTAATTATTAAAATCCTATTAAATGAGATAATGATATTCCTAGAAAAAGATCCGCTAAAGAATTAATAACTATTATACCGACAACACTAGCTGATACCAAAAACAAAACAAATGAGATACGATTTATTTGCCCTATCCTAGATGTCAAATTGTTCATACCTTTATTTAATTCTTTTACAAAATTATCAACTTTCCATTTATAAATAATAAATAAAGAGGTCAAAGCTCCACCAATAGGCAACATGTATACTGATGATAATTCATCCATAAAATCCATAAATGATTTATTGAATATTGTTTTAAAATCTGTAAAACTGCCCATGGATAAGGAACAAAACATTCCGACAACAGTAATAACAATCCCAAATGAGATTGTAGCACGTTGCCTAGACCAGCCTTTTTCATCTATGAAATAGGCAGTTACTACCTCCAAAATAGATATAGCAGATGTTAAAGCCGCCATAAACAAAATAAAAAAGAATAATGTTCCCCACATTAAACCTCCACTGATCTGAGGAAAGATAGTAGGTAAAACAACAAATATAAGACCTGGTCCTTCAGCAGGATCTGCTCCCATTGCAAAAACTATAGAAAATATTGCAGTTCCAGCTAGCATAGCAATACAAGTGTCTAATAAAATAATCCAAAATCCAGATGTTAATAAATTTTGTTTTTTATCTAAATAACTACCATATGTTATCATGGTACCCATACCAAGACTTAAAGTAAAAAAAGCATGACCCAAAGCCAGTCCAATACTAGAAGCATTCAAATCTGAAAATTTCGGTTTAAAAAGAAAGATAATACCTTCAATCCCACCATCAAGAGTAACACCTCTAAAAGCCAGCAATCCTAGAATTATTATAATTAAAGGCATCATAATTTTTGCACCTTGCTCAATTCCTGATTTGACACCTTTTAAAATTATTAACATACACATTGACATAAATAATAATTGCCAAAATATTGGGTTAACACTATTATTGATAAAATTATTAAATACTAACCCAGATGCCTCCGCATCACCCGATAAGACCTCAAAACCACCAAATAAAGAGAAAAAAGTATAACGTAGAGTCCAACCTCCAACTACGCCGTAAAAAGAAAGTATAACAAAAGCAGAAGCGACACCTAAAAAGCCTACCCACTTCCAATTTGAACCTTTTGCTAGCTTTTGAAATGCGCTTACAGGACTTAGTTGAGTGGTCCTGCCAATCGTTAGTTCTGCTAATAATATTGGAAGACCAACAATGAAAATACAAATAAGATAAACTATTGTGAATGCAGCACCTCCGTTTTGTCCAGCCATGTGCGGGTATTTCCATATATTACCTAATCCAACTGCAGAGCCAGAGGCTGCAAGGATAAACCCTAATTTAGATCCCCAGTGCTCTCTATTACTTTTCATTTTCTACTCCTTGCTTTTGATTAAACTCTATTGGCTCATCCATGACATCATTAAAAGGACTTAAATGCGCGTCTACTAACGCATCAATCATTCCATAAAAATATAAAAAAATAACCCACCATGCATACTTATTCCTTTTTTGTAAGTATCTAGATTTATTTAAAGGATAATTGCCATTATCATAATCAGAATAAATATCAGAATTTTTCATCCATAAATCAATTGCATAAGCCTCTAAACCAATAATTACAGCACCCTTTAAAAATTTTCCATTATAAATCTGCCCACCCCCTGGAAATAAAGATGAAAAAAAAGCAATCCTAGGATCTTTTATATTTAAAGAATCAGAATTAGCTCCGTATATAGGAGTAATAACTATAAATAGAATCAATGCTTTAATAATTAGCCTGACTTCTCTTCGATGGCAATACAATCAATTTCAACACGAGCACCAAGCGGCAAACCTGCTACTTCGACTGTTGAGCGAGCAGGATAGTTTATATTTTGAAAAAAATCTTTAAAAACATCATTTAAATCAGAAAAATCATTTAAATCTTTTAAATATACAGTCAATTTTATTATGTTAATTAATGACATCTGTTTTGCTTTTAATATTTCTTCAATATTCTTAAGTGCTTGTATTGACTGACCCTTAGTATCACTAGCCTCTATTTTGCCAGAAGCAGGATTAATACCAATTTGTCCAGAAGTAAATAAAAGTCCTCCTGCAAATACTGCCTGATTATATGTCCCAACTGCACTAGGAGCGTTCTTTGTTTGTATTAATTCTCGCAACGGATTATTATTGTTTTTCTTCTTATTGTTATTCATATCTACACCTTAGTTTATAAAAAATCATATTTATATAGTTTATAATTTATTTTCCATGCATAAAGTAGGTAACCCAACATCATTATTAAATGCACGATAAACATTATTATCAAATTTTCTTAAAATAAATTCCCCTACAGCAGCAACTGTAGCTTCAAATAGATGACCACCTTTTATATTAAAGTCATGATTTCCGATAGTAACATGCGCATGAATAAAAGGCTCACTATCTTTAAGACTTACATTACCTTGGTAACTAACTAACTCCCAAACATCTTTAAAATTTTTCCTAATATATTGCTTAGAATTTATATCAAACGCACCGATGTCAATATTCATAACTGCACCAATTCCAGATAACTGCGCATTATTAATTTCATTTTCTTTACAAAACTGAGTAATTGTTTCCATTATCTTCTCACCTTTTTCAATATGCATCATAAACCCACCTTCCACTTTACTATACTGCATTTTCCTCCTCTATGCTATTTAATTTTTTCTTTATCATATTAAAAGTTTTTTCAATAGCTTTCTCTACTTTATCTTTGTCTTTCCCACCCGCTGTTGCTAGATGAGATTTTCCACCACCACCACCATTCATATATGAACCAATTTTTTTGGCAAAACTGCCTGCATTTAATCCTAGGTCAATTAAATCTTTTGTTAAAATAATTACCGCTGAAGGTTTATCTGATGTTTTAGAAAATAGTACCCCTATACCACTTTTTAATTTTGACAAGAGTATATCACCCAAACGCTTAATTTCATCTATATTATCTATATCAACTAATTCTATAATAATTTTATAATCTAAAACTTTTTTACAATTACTTATCCAACTGTCAATATCAGTTACATTAAATCTTTTAGTATTCTTAATTTTTTTCTCAAGTGTCTTTTTTTCATCAAATAATTGATTTATTCTATTATAAACTTCATCCTCTTTGCAATTCATTTGAAACTTAATTTTATTTAATAGATCATCTTTGTTTTGAAATAAGTCAAGAGCACCCATGCCAGTAACAGCAATGATTCGTCGAACACCTGAAGCAAGCGAAGACTCCTCAATGATTTTAAATAAACCTATATCTCCCGTTCTATTTACATGAGTTCCACCACATAACTCACTAGAAAAATCACCTGCAGAAACTACACGTACATTATCTCCATATTTCTCACCAAATAGAGCAACCGCTCCATCCTTCTTCGCATCATCAAATGATTTATGTTCAACGTTTAAATTATAATTTGACAAAATCTGTGAATTAACTTGATTTTCAATATCACGAATCTGGTGAGTGTTAATTTTTTCAAAATATGTTAAATCAAAGCGTAGATATTCAGGGTGAACTAATGATCCCGCCTGCTGAACTTGAGTACCTAGTATATTTTTTAGAGCAGCATGTAATAAATGAGTGGCAGTATGATTTCTTTTAACATGCTCTCTGTATTCTTTATTGATAGAACATTGGACTATTTCATCATTCCACTTATCAGCTTCACCCTCACAAATATGAATGATAAATTCATTATCCTTCTGAACATCAATCACGCTAAGGTCAAAATCATCAGATTTTATAGTACCTCTATCAGAAACTTGTCCACCTGACTCAGCATAAAACGGAGTTTTATCAAGTATAATAAAATATTTATCTCCAACAATTGCATATTTTCTTATTATTGAATTAGTATTATAATTTTCATAGCCTAAAAATTCAGAATCTGAACCATCGCTAACATGGATCCATTTAATCTCTTTATTTTTAAGGCTAAAATTTCCTGATTTTCTAGCTAAAGATTTCTGTTTAGACATCTCGTTTAAAAACCCTTTTTCATCTACATTAAATCCTTTCTCTCTAGCCATAAGTTGAGTTAAATCTAAAGGAAAGCCAAATGTATCATAAAGTTTAAATGCCTCTTTACCAGAGATATCTTTCCCCTTAAGACTTCTGATAAGTTTATCTAGATGAGAGATACCTCTATCAAGTGTTTTATTAAATAATGATTCTTCAGTTCCAATTACAAGCTCTATATGAGTATCTTTCTCTTTTAGTTCTGGGTAAGGTCCCTTCATTAATGCCACTACGGATGGAACTAATTCATATAAAAATGGTTCGTCCAAATTTAAAATTCTGCCAAACCTAGCAGCTCGACGTAATATTCTTCTCAAAACATAACCCCTGCCTTCATTCGAGGGTAATGCACCATCTGCAATTGAGAAACAAAGCATCCTTATATGATCAGCAATAACTTGAAATGGAACTTGATTATCGGAATATTTAACCCCTGAAAGTTTTTCAACCTTATGTATAATAGGCTGAAAAAGATCAGTTTCATAGTTACTTTTCTTATTTTGCAAAATGCAACTAATGCGTTCTAACCCAGCACCTGTATCAACATGATTTTGTGATAATTGTACAAGCGATCCGTCTTCCATCCTCTCATTTTGAATAAAAACAAGATTCCAAAGCTCCCAATATAAATCATCATTATTAACACCATCAGGAATTTGTTTTGATAAATCATCACCAATATAATAGTGAATTTCTGAACATGGACCACAAGGCCCAGTCTCACCCATTTCCCAAAAATTCTCTTTTTCCCCAAAACGTATAACCCTTTCAGGACTAATATCGGTTACACTATTCCATAATTCGTATGCTTCATCATCATCTTTATATACTGTTACCCAAAGTCTGTTTTTATCTAATCCCCATACTTCAGTAAGTAGCTCCCATGCCCATTCAATAGATTCTTTTTTATAGTAATCTCCAAAAGACCAATTACCTAACATTTCAAAAAATGTATGGTGAAATGTATCTAAACCTACCTCTTCTAGATCATTATGCTTTCCGCTAACCCTAATACATTTTTGACTATTTACTGCCCTCTTATATTGCGGTTTAATTTCATCAAGAAAAATAGGTTTGAATTGATTCATCCCAGCATTTGTAAATAATAATGTTGGATCATCAATTGGAACTACAGGAGCACTCCTAACAAAACGATGTTTTTTGTTTTCGAAAAACTTTATGAAACTGTCTCTTATTTCTAATGATTTCATATCTAAAAAGAAAAACTTGTTTCAATGCTAGTCATGTTTATTTCCTCATCTGGGCCATTAACCTGACCATCGCCATCAATATCTCTAAAGGATCGTCTAAAAATGTAACTAAGTATCATCCCATTCCCGAGTTTAATACCTACACGATACCCTGTTATTGTATTTTCAGTATAATTAAATTCAAATGGATTTGGAACATTCCTCTGCTGATAATACCAACGAGCATTTGTTATCCTACTGATTGGTTTTTTTAGATTTAGAGTTGCTAAGAAACTTTGATTTCTGTCATTATTAAAACCGCTATTTATGTCATCCCATTGTTCACCATATAAATTTTGATAAGACATTCGCGCACCTAGATAAGCGCCTATATCTATATCTAAAGTAGCAAAATAACCTTTTTGTTTTCCAAATTTTCCAAGTTTAGAGTCTTTAGTTATTATCTTACCTGCATTTAAACCTGATAATGATATATCATCAATAGATGAAAATGTCGCTCTCTCAATATCATAAGATCTGTTCCAATATCCAAATTCAAACCTTCCTGAAGGCATAATGCGATATTCAAAATTAAATCTAGCGGGACCGAATTTTGTAGAAATACCTAATGGTATTAGACCAGTCCCAAGCGTTGTATCTCTCCCTGATATTGGATCAGTAGTTTTACCAATTAACGCAGCAAATTGAGCATAAACAGATAAATTCATATTTTTTTCCGCAAATAAGTTTTTAGATATATCAAAAGAAATAGCATGAATAGACCTAGCCTTATCATTAAGATTTAATGGCTCTGGTTTCTTATAAATATCAGTATCAAGAACAATAGCTGTATCCAAGGTCCAACCAGGAACATTACTATTAAGCGTATCAGTAACACCATCTCCATCAATATCCCATTCATCAGGAGATATATCTGCTAAACCATCATTATCTGTATCAAGCCAATAGTTATTATCATCTGGGAAATCATCTACTAGGTCCGGTCTGCCATCATTATCTGTATCGCGAAGTCCTAAATATTGATTCCTATCGATAGCTATAGATGCACCAAAACTTAGCTCTCCTGGAGCAGGACCTGATACTCTAACACCTGTCAACCCCATATTCTCTTTAAAATCATTAGTGAATCCATAGAACTTTAACCCAAAAGCGTTAAAACTCGTTTCTAGCCCTACCTTTCGAACCTCTGGATATAAAATTGTATTCGAATATCCATTTACGAGAATACCATACCCCATCGTAATGCGATCAAGGGCTCCAATTTTAAAATAAAATGGATCCCACTTCTTCCCATATTTAATATAATAGATTTTATCAATAATAGAATTTTTTGATTTTTCCCCTGAAGAAAAATCCCACTCATCATCATGAATATTTCCATTTTGATCAACGTAAAATACTATGTCTAATGCTAAAGAAATTTTACCTATTGGCACTATTGGTCTTAGAGCAATTTGATTCCAAATTTTTCCATCGATAGTAACAGCACCAAAAGCACCTTGTAAAGATGAGTTCTGAACATCTTGAGTGAGAATATTTGTTGCGAGAATAAAATATAAAAATATATGGTATAAATAACGTAGCATTGTATTAATTAATCGTATGATAAATTACCTTAATTATTTTTGATCTAACAACCAGTAAATACCTA
>MDTE01103367.1_pt1 | contig 11831 bp, 12 predicted proteins | sample 811231 | NCBI WGS metagenome assembly MDTE01 (sample SAMN05326651, study PRJNA326480) | marine metagenome | isolation source: seawater | place: Indian Ocean: Red Sea | collected 2010
ATCAGCTGGAATATTTTCAATTTTCATCTAATAAATAATAATTACATTATGAAAAATAGCTATTCAAATATATTTCATTTCAACAAAAAAATTATGAGGAAAACGATTAAAAATTTAAAAAATGGTGACATTGTTGGACTGCCCACAGAAACAGTCTATGGGCTCGGGGGGAATGCGTACAAAAGTAAATCAGTAAAAAGAATATTTAAGCTTAAAGGACGGCCAATTTTTAATCCACTTATAGTACATTACTATAATTTAGACAGAGCTATAAATGATGTAGAAATTAATAAAAATGTAAAAATTTTATATAAAAAGTTTTGTCCAGGTCCTGTAACTTTTATTCTTAAGAGAAAACTAAAATCTAAAATTAATCCTTACGTCTACGCGAAATTAGATACTATAGCTATAAGGTTTCCTAAACATAAAATTACAAGAGCAATTTTAAGGAATATAAATTTTCCTTTAGCAATGCCAAGTGCAAATAAATCTTTTAATGTGAGTCCAGTTAATCCAATTGACGTATATGAGGAATTTAACAAAAAAGTTAATATTATAATAGACGGTGGTAAATGTAGAGTTGGTATAGAGTCGACAGTGATCGATTTAACTCGAACACCAAAAATTTTGCGTCCAGGAATAATATCTAAAAACGCCATTGAAAAGACATTAAAATTAAAATTGAAGAATAAAATAAATAATAAAAAAATTAGATCGCCTGGAATGTTAGGAAGGCATTACTCACCTGGAATACCTGTGACGATTAATCAAAAAAAATATGATGGAAAGAACGCCTTTATATATCTAGGTTATCGATATAAAAATAAAAAAAATTTTTTTAGCTTAAGTAAAAAGAAAAACTTAACTGAGGCTGCATCAAATTTATATAAAATATTAAGAAAGATTAAAAAGAAGGGATATAAGAAAATTCAGATCACTAAAATTCCAAATATAGGTCCTGGTATAGCAATTAATGATCGCATAAAACGAGCATCAAAATCAAAATGAAATTAGAAGTAAAAAACCTTACAAAAAAATTTAATTCTTTGATCGCCGTAAAAGACATCAGTTTTACAATAGAGAAAAATAAAACTTTAGGTCTTCTTGGTCCGAATGGATGTGGTAAAACTACATCAATAGGGATGATGTTAGGATTAATTACTCCCACAAGTGGACAAATTACAATCGACAAAATTTTTCTAAACCCCAAAAATAGAATTGAATTATTAAGTTTAATGAATTTTGCTTCTCCCTACATTGAGCTTCCAAAAAAATTAACTGTAAAACAAAATCTTGAGGTTTATGCAAGGTTGTATGGAGTGAAAAATGTTAAAGACAGAATTTCTGAAATGTCTGAAGACCTAAATTTAATTAGCTTTCTTGACAAAAAAACTGGTGAACTTTCATCAGGACAAAAAAATCGAGTTTCCCTGGCAAAATCTTTAATAAATAAACCTAAATTATTATTTCTTGATGAACCAACAGCCAGTTTAGATCCCGATGTCGGTGATTTTGTCAGAGCTTATTTAGAAAAATATAAAGAAGAAAACGAACTGACAATATTATTGGCCTCACATAACATGAAAGAAGTTGAAAGATTATGTGACAGTATTGTTATGATGAAAAAAGGTGAGATTGTTGATAGAGGCACTTGTCAACAACTTATCACAAAGCATGGAAGAGAAAATTTAGAGGAAACTTTTTTAAAAATTGCTAGGAGTAAAAATGAACTGGGATAAAATTTACGCACTTAGCTTGAGACATGTTTACCTTATTAAAGACTCTTTTCCTAGAATATTAGATTTAATTTATTGGCCAACTATTCAAATTTTCCTTTGGGGTTTTATATCAAAATTTTTTACATTAACTTCTTCATTTTATGAAAACACAGTTGGAATTATTTTAAGTGCTGCAATACTTTATGATTTTTTATTTAGGTCAAGTATTAGTTATAACATGATGTTCTTAGAGGAAATTTGGAGTAGAAATTTTACAAATTTATTTATAGCACCAATTAAATTAAGTGAAATTATCGCATCTTTAACTCTTACAGCAATATTCAGGACTCTAATTGGTTTAGTACCTGCAACACTTATAGCTATTCCTTTATTTGGTGTTTCAATCTTCAAAATAGGGATCCCACTGATATTTCTATTAATTTCATTATACGTATTCGGAGTAACATTAGGTCTTTTGGTAACGTCTGGTTTAGTAAGATTTGGGCCTTCTTTTGAAAATATTGCCTGGGCTAGTTTATTTTTTTTAGCTCCATTGGGTTGCATTTATTATCCATTAGATATTCTTCCTAATTGGCTACAGATTTTTGCCGAACTACTTCCTCTTGTCTACATTTTTGAGGAAATGAGAAATATACTTATATATGATATCATAAAAATTTCTCAAATATTAAAAGCGATTTTAATTTCATTTATATATTTTGTATTAGGAGTTATTATCTTTTATATGTCTTACAAAGGAGCCAAAGAAAGAGGTAATTTACTTAATATTGGTGAATAATTATGCATAAACATATTGATCAAATCAAAAAAAATGAATCTGCGCCTAAAATAATTAGAAATCTCTTTTCTAAAAATGAAATTGATAAATTTATGAATTTATATAATGAACTGCCTATAACTGTGCATAATAAAAAACAAAACGTAATTAAAAAAAGATGGTTGATTGATTATAGCAGAGAACTGGAAGAGTTGTTTTATAAAAGACTGTCTGATCATATCGGTGACTTTAAATATGATAATCTTAAAAGTGATGATGGAACAGATATACTTGGTCTATTTCAAGAAAGTTATAATCCAATCGGACTACATATTGATGGCGGGTTTAATTTTGAGGATTTAATTTATAAACAAAGTCTTATTCCGCTCACACCAGTTGGAAGTACGGTAATTTTTAAAAATAGATTTTATGGACAGTCAACAAACTTCACAACTGACGAAAATGAGCTTCAAATAAAAAAATTGAATTATGGGCAAAATAAAAGATCATCTGAACATATAGGTCTTTTTGGAAATAAAAAATTTGATGAAGAAATTCATAAAAAATATCTAAATCATGAAAAAATTGAGAATCTTGTTGGACTTGAAATTGAACTTGTTTATAAGTGGGAGTTAGGTTCAATGTTAATTTTCGATAGAACAAATCTTCACTGTTCATCTTCAGTCATTGAAGGAAAAAAAATTGGTTTAACAACTTTTACTAAGAAATAATTTTAAATGGCAATATACGATTGTTTTCAATATTTTAATGAAGACCACATAGTTGACTTAAGACTTAATATTTTAAATGAAAAAGTTGACTATTTTGTTATATCGGAGTCAACCAAAACGCATCAAGGAAAAGACAAAAAACTAAATTTTGATATTAAAAATTTTAAAAAATATCAAAATAAAATAAAATATATTGTTGCTGATTTCGAAAAGGAGCACAAATTTCAAAACCATATTGGGGGAGAGTCAATAATTGAACAACATCAAAGAAATACTCTTTCTAATGGATTTAAAAATGCAGATGATAGTGATTTGATCATATTATCTGACTCGGATGAGATACCTGACCTAAGTAAACTGAGTCAAATTAAACCAAAAACTAAATACACTGCATTTTCTCAAATGATGTTTATGTATAAAATTAATCTTCAAAATATTCAAGAAAGTGGCTGGATAGGATCAAAAGTATGTAAAAAAAAACATTTTCCTACTCCACAAAAATTACGAGATATGAAATTCAAAAACTTTAAATTTTGGCGTTTTGATAAATTTAATCAACAAATAATTAAGGGTGGATGGCATTTTTCTTTTCTTCAAACTCCACAAGGTATATCAGAAAAAATTAAATCCTATTCTCATGGAGAATTCAATGTTGAAAGTAATACTAATGAAGAAAAAATAAAAAAAAAAATTGAAGAAGGTCGAGATATTTTTGATAGAGGTTTTGATTTAAAAAAAATTGAAATTGATAGCTCTTTTCCAGAATATATTGTAAAAAACCAAGCAAATCTTAAAAATTGGATTATCTCATGAACGTTTTATTGACTGGAGGAGCTGGATATATAGGAAGTCATATCTGCAACACGATTGTGGATCTTGGTTATAAAGTTTTAACAATAGATAATTTAAGCACTGGGAATAAAAATTTGATACCACAAGGTGTCGAACATATTAATTCAGATATTGCAGATGAAAAAGCTATTAATTCTATTTTAAAAAAGAATAAATTTGATGTTGTAATGCACTTAGCAGCATTTACAAGAGTCGGGGAGTCTGTACGAGAACCAGAAAAATATCAATTAAATAACTTTGAAAAAGCAAAAATTTTTGTCGATACTTGTTTAAAAAATAATTTAAAAAAGTTTATCTTTTCATCTACAGGATCAGTTTATGGAAATTTAGAAAAAAATATAAATATAAAAGAAAATGAACCTACAAAACCCATAAATCCTTATTCCGAGTCTAAACTTAAATTCGAAAAATATTTAATTAAAGAAACAAAAAAGAATAATGCCTCTTGTACTATCTTACGTTATTTTAATGTGGCTGGAGCTGATCTACAAAAAAGAACTGGATTAATATCTAATCCTGATAATTTAATTAAGGCTGTTTGTGAAGTAGCAGTCAAAAAAAGAGAAAAATTAATAATTAATGGAAACGATTATAAAACAAAAGATGGAACACCAATCAGAGATTTTATTCACGTTTTAGATTTAGCTGATATTCACATCTTAGTAGCTAAATCCTTATCTAAAATAAAAGAAAATGAAATTTATAATTGTGGATACGGTGTAGGATTTTCTATTATGGATGTAATTAAAGAAATGAACTCAATTATTGGATCTGAAATACCAATTGAATTTGGTTCTAGAAGGAAAGGTGATGCTGTTTATTCTGTTGCGGACAACGAAAAATTTTTGCAAAAATTTAATTGGAAACCGAAATATAATAATTTAAAGATCATTTTAGAGAGTGCTTTAAAATGGGAGCAAAGTTTAAAATAGAATGAGCAATATAATAATTACTCCAGCTATAGGCATGCCGGCAAATGATATAGTTTTATTTTTAGCTTCTTTACGTAGATTTTACAATGGTCAAGTGCTTTTTTTTGTAGGTAAAAATGATGTACAATTAAAAAAGAATATTAAATATTATGACTCTTCTTATTTGGAGGTAGATTCTCATAAACATGAAATCATTATTAAGAGATATAAAATTCTGATTGATTACTTGAAAGAAAAAAAAAGTATTAGTAATATTTTTTTTTGCGATAGTAGAGATATTTATTTTCAATCAGACCCTTTTAAATACGGTTATGAAGGCTCTATTAATTTTTTTTCGGAGGAAACAAATATTGAAGATTGTGCCATAAATTCACAATGGATGAGAAAAACTCTTGGAAAAGATATTTTTTTAGAACTTAGAAAAAAACATATTGTTTGCTGCGGCACTGTTATGGGAAAAATTGATGCATTTCTTGAATATGCTATTGAAATGGACACTATGTCAAAAAAATTTCCATATAAAAAAAGATTGAAGTATTTGTTAACATTCAGGAGAGATAAAGAAGGTAGAGGTTGCGATCAATCTTATGCTGCATATCTAATTTATAAAAAAATTTTGAGAAATATTAAAATTTATAGTAACTCTCAAGGCCCAGTTGCTACTGTTTATCATCTTAATAGGTATAATTTTAATGATAAGAACCAATTGGTAAATGATAAAAATGAGCCTTATCTTGTTGTCCATCAATACGATAAAAGATGGGACAAGTTTAAGAATAGTGTAAACAAACTTAAAAAAGAACTTGATATTAGTTAGAATAAACTTTTTTAAATGCGCCCGGAAGGAGTCGAACCCTCAACCTTCTGATCCGAAGTCAGACGCTCTATCCAGTTGAGCTACAAGCGCATATGTTATGTTTTAAATAAATAGATGAATAAAACAACTACTTTTTTTGCTGAAAATAAGGATAATAATTTAAGATTAGATAAATTTCTTACTGCTAAATTGAAAAATTTTACTAGGTCCCAAATTAAAAAGATAATCACTTCTGCAAATGTAAAAATTAATAATCGTATTGTTACATCTGCATCAGAAAAGATTAAAAAAGGAAGCAAAATTAATGTTGAAATAAAAAAGAGTAAAACTCAAAAATTAAAGCCATTTAAATTGAGTCTTGACATTATCTTTGAGGATCAAGATATAATAATTTTAAATAAACCAAGTGGCCTAACAGTTCATCCAGGTGCAGGAAATTTTGAAAAAACATTAGTTAATGCTTTAGTTTACAAATATAAAAATAATTTATCCGATATAAATAGTGAATTGAGACCCGGCATAGTTCATAGAATTGATAAAAATACCAGCGGAATTTTGGTAATTGCAAAAAATAATTTTGCTCACTCAGATTTAGGAAAACAATTTAGTAATCATACAATTAAAAGGAAATATCAATGTTTAATTTGGGGAGTAATTCGACCCCTTAATGGACGCATAGAAACCCTGATTACAAGAAATAAAAAAAATAGACAATTAATGATGGCAAGTGATATCAATGGTAAAAAAGCTGTCACTAATTATAAAACATTAAAAGTTTTTAATATCAAAGATGTTCCAAAAATAAGCTTATTAGAATGTGAATTAGAAACGGGTAGAACGCATCAAATTAGAGTACATTTAAAATATAAAGGAACATCAATTCTTGGGGATGAACAATACGGAAGAAAAAACTTAAAATTTAAAAAAATAAAAGATGGTTTTCTTAAAAAATTATTAAATCTTAATGGACAGGCCTTGCATGCTAAAACGTTAGAATTTACTCACCCAACTAAAAAGAAATGGGTTAATTTTGAGTCTAAATTACCTATTGATTTTAAAAAAATGCTAGAATTATTGAATAATCTAAGTAGTTGAAAAAAAAAAAATAATATATAATTCTTAATTATGAGTACAAAAAATCAGCTTAATAATTTGCCTGTGCCATCTGTAGGTGGTTTATCAGTGTATCTTGCACAAATTAAAAAGTTTCCAATGTTAGATGCGGAAGAGGAATATATGTTAGCTAAAAATTGGAGAGAAAATGGAAATCTTAAAGCTGCTCATAAACTAGTTACTAGTCATTTAAGATTAGTGGCTAAAATAGCAATGGGTTATAGAGGATATGGTTTACCGGTTAATGAGCTAATTTCTGAGGGAAATTTAGGACTTATGCAAGCAGTAAAAAAATTTGATCCTGACAAAGGTTTTAGATTAGCAACATACGCAATGTGGTGGATTAAAGCAGCAATACAAGAATATGTATTGAGATCATGGAGTTTAGTTAAAATGGGCACAACAACAGCTCAAAAAAAATTATTTTTTAATTTAAAAAAACTTAAAAATCAGATTGCTCCTGGTCAAGAGGGTGATTTAAAAGATGATCAAGTTAATGAAATTTCAAAAAGATTAGACGTTGACTCGCAAGAAGTAGTTAATATGAACCGCAGAATGATGGGGCAAGAAAAATCTCTGAATGATCCAATTAAAAGCGGAGAAGCAGATGAATGGCAAGATTGGTTGGTTGACGATAGTCTTGATCAAGAACTCTTAATTTCTCAAAAACAAGAATACGATGACAAAAAAGAACTTTTGGATAGTGCGATGAAAATACTTAATGATAGAGAGAAAGAAATAATTAATGCTAGAAGACTTGCAGAAGAGCCAAAGACCTTAGAGGAATTAAGTAAAAAGTATAAAATTAGCAGAGAAAGAATAAGGCAAATTGAAACTAAAGCATTCGAAAAATTACAGAAATCAATGATTAACGCAAGTAAATCAAAAAATTTATTACCTGCTAACTAACTGTTAAATGGATCTTCTACTAAAATAGTATCTTCTCTTTCCGGGCTAGTTGATATGCTCGAAATTTTTGCACCAACAAAGTCCTCCAATGCATGAATATACTTTTTTGCATTGTCGGGTAAATCTTTAAAATTTCTTATTCCTTTAGTTTCAGTTTTCCAACCTGGGAATGATTTATATATTGGTCTGATATTAAACTGATCTTCTGAAGCCGCGGGTAAATAATTTATTTTTTTACCATTTAACTCATACTCTACACACATCTTAATTTCTTCCATTTCATCCAGAACATCCAATTTAGTTAAAGCAATACCTTTAATGCCAGAGATTTTTATTGTTTGGCGAACCAAAACGCCATCAAACCATCCGCAGCGTCTTTTTCTTGCTGTGACAGTTCCAAATTCTTTTCCTCTCCTTCCCAGACTTTCGCCTATTTCATCATTCAACTCTGTTGGAAAAGGGCCACTTCCTACTCTTGTTGTGTAAGCTTTTGTAATACCTAAAATATAATTTATTTTATTAGGTCCAGAGCCTGATCCCGTCGCTGCCATTGCTGGAACTGTATTTGATGAAGTTACATAAGGATAAGTACCATGATCTACATCTAATAGTATTCCTTGTGCACCTTCAAATAAGATTTTTTTTCTATCTTTACTATATTGGTCAAGCTTTAACCAGACAGGTTGAGCAAATTTTAAAATTTCAGGAGCAATTTCAAGCAATTTTTTTTTTAAATCATTTTTTCTAAATATTTTTTTGTTAAGACCTTTTCTAATTGCATTATGGTGTAAAAGAACATTTTCTAATCTATTATCCAGGTTGCTTTCGGATCTTAGATCCATTATTCGTATAGAACGCCTACCAACTTTATCTTCATAACAAGGTCCAATTCCTCTTCTGGTAGTTCCAATTTTTTCATTTCCTGCAGCATCTTCCCGAATTTCATCCATTTCTTGATGAAATGGTAAAATTAATGAGGCTGACTCGGAAATCATGAAATTTTGTGGGTTTACGTCTATCCCTTGTTTTTTTATTTCTTTGATTTCTTCTAAAAGTGACCAAGGGTCAATAACTACTCCATTACCAAGAATAGAAATTTTACCCTTCCTAACAATTCCAGAGGGTAATAATCTAAGTTTAAAGATCTTCTTATCTATAACTAAAGTGTGACCGGCGTTATGTCCGCCTTGAAAACGAACTACGATATCTGCTTCACTTGAGAGCCAATCTACTATCTTCCCTTTTCCTTCGTCTCCCCACTGTGACCCTACTACTACAACATTTTTCATTATTTAAATTTTTTATTCAAAGTAATTGAGTTTAGATGATTTATTGGCCCGTTTCCTCTTCCTAAATTTAAGTTAGATTTAATTGCTTGATTAACATATTTAATTCCAAGCTCACAAGACTTAATCAAGTCTTTTCCACACGATAAATGTGTTGTTATTGCAGAGGATAATGTACAACCTGTACCGTGAGTATTTTTTGAATTATATTTTCTATTTTTAAAAACCCAAATTATCTTTTTATTAATCAAAATATCTTGCATTTTTTTAGATTTTAAATGGCCTCCTTTAATCAATACATTTTTTGCCCCAAGATCGATCAACATCTTTCCAGCTTTGATCATATCGTCAGGAGTTTCTATTTTTGTTTTGGTAAGTATTTCTGCTTCAGGAATATTTGGTGTTATCAATAATGCTTTTTGCATTAGTTTTGTTCTTAAATAAAAAATTGCAGTATCGTTAATTAATTTTGCACCCCCTTTCGCTACCATTACAGGATCTAATACAATCTTATTAACTCTTATCTTTTTAAGAGATTTTATCACTGCTGATATAACACTTTTTGAATGAAGCATTCCTATTTTTACTGCGTCAGGCTTTATGTCTTTAGCTGAAAATTCTATTTGATTTCTTATCTCTTTGGGTTTTATTGCCACAATAGATTTTACACCCTTTGTATTTTGAGCTGTCACTGCAGTAATAGCGGTCATAGCATAACATCCTAGAGCAGTAACAGTTTTTAAGTCTGCTTGAATACCAGCTCCACCAGATGAGTCTGAACCTGCAATAATGAGCACTTTTGATTGAGGAAACATTCTTTAATGAATTGTTTTTTTTACTAAATTAATACACTTATTCATTAAAGCAAAGTTAAATGACTCACACATTATTCTAACTTTAGGTTCTGTGCCTGAAGCTCTTACAAGAAGCCTGCCATTATTTTTTATCAATTTATTTGCAAGTTTGATTGCTTTTTTACATTTTGGTGAAAAAATTATCTTTTTATTTTTAACTTTAATATTTAAGAGTTTTTGAGGTACTGATCTATATACTTGAAATATTTTGCTAGCTTTTTTGCCTTTTCTAAGGGCAAATAAAGTCTCTAACGCGACTAAAAGGCCGTCACCAGTAGTAGCAAATTTACCGAGTATTATATGGCCAGATTGTTCTCCTCCAAGATTAAACTTATTTTTTTTCATCATTTCTTTAACATACCGATCTCCCACTTTCGACCGTAAGAAATTAATATTTTCACTTTTGAAAAACCTTTCTAAACCATAGTTTGACATTTGAGTTCCAACAACACCTCCTTTAAGGATTTTTTTCTTTTTCCATCTTTTAGCGATCATCGCAATAATTTGATCTCCATCAATAATTTGAGATTTTTCATCACACATTATAACTCTGTCGGCATCTCCATCTAAAGCAATACCTAAATTTGCTCTGAATTTTTTAACATATTTTTTTAAAATTTGTGGATATGTTGATCCACATTTAAGATTTATATTCGTACCATTTGGATTTACACCAATTGGGAAAACTTTAGCCCCTAAATCATTTAATATTTTTGGAGCAGATTTGTAACCTGCTCCATTGGCACAATCAACAACTATTCTCATTTTATTTAATTTAAAATTTTTTGGAAAATTACTTTTTAAAATTTCGATATATTTTTCGTTACCATCTTCAAGTCTTTTCACCCTTCCAAGTGAATTTGAATTAGATAAGTGATTTATAGTTTTTGTATCAATCAAATTTTCAATTTTTTTTTCAATTTGATCAGATAATTTCATGCCATCAGGGCCAAATAATTTCAATCCATTATCATGAAAAGGGTTATGTGATGCCGTTATCATAATACCTAGATTTGCTTTCATTTTTTTTGTCAGCATTGCTAATCCATTAGTTGGTAAAGGACCCAATGTAAAAATATGCATTCCAGCTGAGGCTAAACCAGATACTAAAGCTGGTTCAAGAGTATAGCCAGACAATCTTGTATCTTTTGCAATAATAGCAACTTGTTTCTTCTTTTTTAGATTTTTAAAATATGTACCAGCTGCAAGACCAAATTTAAAAAATTTTTCACCGTTAATATTTCCTATATTAACTGTTCCACGTATACCGTCTGTGCCAAAATATTTTTTTTTCATTCGTTCAAAAGAGTCTCAAAAACTAAAAGACTTTGTTTAACCTCTTCAACATTGTGAACTCTGAAAATTTTAATTCCTTGAGAAAAAGAAAACATTATAGAAGATATTGTCCCTCCAATCCTTTCTTTCGTATCATAATTTCCAGAAATTTGGTTAATAAATTTTTTTCTAGACGTACCAATTAATATAGGAAAACCCAATGAATGAAATATAGAAATCTTATTTAATAGCATCAAATTATGTTTCAAGTTTTTTCCAAATCCAATACCAGGGTCCAAGATTATCTTTTTATTATATTTATATTTTTTAAACTTATTTATCTCTTTCTCAAAAAAATCATAAATATCTAATAACACATGATCATACTTAGGATTTTTTTGCATGGTTTGCGGTGTTCCTTGCATGTGGTGAATAACCTTCCATAAGTTTTTATTTTTTACAGAATTTATTGACTCATTATCAAATTTAAAACACGAGACATCGTTTATTATATCTATTTTTTTTTTTTATAGAATAATCCATAACTGAGGATTTTCTTGTGTCTA
>MDTE01055593.1_pt1 | contig 11830 bp, 9 predicted proteins | sample 811231 | NCBI WGS metagenome assembly MDTE01 (sample SAMN05326651, study PRJNA326480) | marine metagenome | isolation source: seawater | place: Indian Ocean: Red Sea | collected 2010
CTTCAAGAGAGGGTACACTACCTGTAAAAAGATTACTTCTTGCAATCCCTGGCCCTGTAATATTATTGTTATCAGCTATATATACATAAAATTCTAACTTGTCATCTAGCCCAAGAGCTATATGATCAAATGACCATTTGTGAATAAATTGCTGTGCCTTTAAGTTTCTATTAATTTCTGGTATGGTATGTATATAAGTGCTTGTATCTTGATTTAGATAAGAAGGTACAATGATTCTATATTCAATCCAGGCATCAGAAAATCCATAGTCATCTATTACTTGAATTTCAAAATCAATTTCTCTTTTTTCGGTAATTACAAAATCTTGAGGTGGATTAGTTACATACATTATTGGAGTTTTATCTGGTATAATATTTATTTTATATGATGGTGGGTTTATATTGTCAATATTATCAGTATCTTTGCAATGTATGCTTATCATAGAACTCGTATCGATATCAATGAAACCGCTAAAATTATTTTTATTGTAATTAAGATAAGTATTTATTCCATTATCATTAATCCATGCATTAGAAATATTTTTATTTGATAGGGCATTTATTTGGATTTGGGATCCTTCAATTATGGATATATCTGTGCTATTTGATTTTAATTTTTCTGTATTTTTATTTGTGTATTTAGGCGGTGTTACTTCAAAATCAAGATTTATAATTTTAGGTCTTTTAATAACTTCTATAGTTTCATTTTTTGTTAAAATCTTATCCCATGGACTAATCAAATTTTTAGTTTCATATAATCCTGAATATGTTATGTCATCAGTTATATTGTAAATAATCGTAGAAAAATACCCATTTTCTCCACCTACTCGTTTTTTGAAATTTTGCTTATTAAATTCCCAAATAATATCCAATGAATCAGGATACAATCCTTCTGATGATATAGAGATAAGCAAGCTGTCTCCCTCTAATATTTTTTTTGAAATAGTATTATCTGTTAATGTAAACGGTAATGGAACAGAATATTCTATTGTAGGATTTATTAACCTTTCAGAAGCACTGATATAATTATTATGATAATAAATAGAGATAATAAGTATTGGGATAGCAAGCATTGACACAGTCTTTAAATTTCGTGTAACTTGAATTGTGAAGTTTGGATATATATATTTATCAAGCTTTTTTAGCATATTTTGAATTGCCATAGATGATAGAGCTGCTGTTATTGGATTTTTATAATTTTCTTTTTGAAGTTGAATGCTATTTTTCAATTTATCCATGATATCATCATTATTCTTTCCGATTTCATTAGATAAATATTCTTCACTATAGCTAGTTATTTTACCTTTAGATTCAAAAAAGAATTTGACCCCGATATACAAGCTTCCTATCAATATAACAAAAAGCATAAAAATAAAGACTCTTATTCGCGATGAAACCTCAAGATATAAAATTGATTCTAGGGTTAAAAAAAAGAAAGAAAAAAGTAAAAAAATAAGAAAAAATACTATAATTCGAATTTTTAAATTCATCCATACTTTTTTATTTCTATATATATCTATAAAATCTTTTAGACTATTCATTTTATAACCTTGTTAAAGCATAGAAAATTATGTTGGCTCCCATTTTCAAGGCTTGATTTCTTTTAGCTTGGGGAACATCATGCACATTTTTATTTTCCCATCCATCTCCTAAATCAGATTCATATGTATATATTGCTATAATACGATTATTATGAAATAGTGCAAAGGCTTGAGGTCTTTTATTATCATGTTCATGGATTTTAGGGAGACCATTTTTGAATATATAAAAGGTACTAAAAACATCATGGTCAAATGGCAGTTCAACCCACTCTTTATCTGGAAAAACTTTTTTCATTTCTCTTTTAAAGGACTCATCCATACCATAGTTATCATCAGCATGGAGGAATCCTCCTCCGATTAAAAAATTTCGAAGTATTTGAGATTCTTTTTCAGATATTTTAATGTTCCCATGCCCAGTTAAATAAAGATAAGGATAGCGATAGAACTCGTCATCTCCAATTCGGGCTCTGTTTTCTTCAAGGTTTACTGCTATTTTAGTATTTGATTTAATGAATTTAAGTAAATTTGGTATAGAGCTAGGATCTGAATACCAATCACCACCACCACCATATTTTATTCGGGTAATTCCAAATTCCCCTGCTGTTGATTTCTGAGCAAAGTAAGTATTTAGTGAAACAATGAATATTAAAAATATTTTCAGATAATGCATGGAGATAAGATACACAATTGATTAGAAATGGAAAATAAATTTAGCAGCTATTAGAATTGGCTGATAAATTATTTTTTTATAGATTTATAGACATGACAAAATTTCGTTTAAATATAATTTTAATATTATTTTCTTTCCTTTTATCAGAGGAGAAAAAATGGACTACGAACCCATTTGATCTTGGTTGGAATAAGTTTACAAGAAGCACAATGTTTCGCGAACCAATTACATTTACTCCATTTGAAATACGAACAGGATATTTTCATTATGGAGGAGCAGATTATTGGGATGAGCTATCTCTTTCATCAACAAGTTTAGGTGCCCACCCCTTAGAGTTAGATTCGTCTCAGGCTATTTATGATGGGTTATATGATATTGAAGATAGAAATGGCATTTTTCTTGAGCTTGATATATTGAAAACTAATTTGTTATTAAAAATAATCCCACAAAATTTTATAGATGTTCAGTTTGGATTAGGGTATAGATTTTCTTATATGCTAAGTAGCCCATATGTCCCTAGTGATATTGATTACTCTAATGATTGGGAGTGGCATAGGTATCAGTTTAATCCAAAAATTCATGATTATAATATTAATACAACACTAAGCTGGCAGCCTAGTACAAGTTTTATGGGCTATTTATATCATTCAATTGGTTATTCTATAATGACATTATATACAACAGATGCAGATAATAGCGAATATCTTAAAGGCACCGGTATAAGTGAAACATTTGCTTTTGGAGTAAAATATTTGATCCCTCAGAAAAATATTAACAAAAGATATAATTTTTTCTATGGGCTTGAATTTAAATTGAATAGAACTTATACAGATAATTTAGAAGATCCAGATGATATATCTCCTATTATTGGTATGGATATGAGGGGGGTGGGATTATATTTATCCTTTGGTACTATGTATGGTGGAAGAAAAACAATTGGGGATGAGGCTTTTGGTGATCTTTTAGGGGATGATTACAGATCAGCTATCCCTAAGTTTAAGGAATACATTGATAAATATCCCCAAAATGGAAGAATTGAAAAAGCTAAAAATCTACTAGAGTTTTGTGAAGACCAGCTTCCTTATCAAAATTTTAATGAAGCTGTCATCGCATTAAAAAACAATAGTGTTGATGAAGCTTTGCGACTTTTTAATGATTCATATTTGTATGCAGATGATGAATTGAAATTTGAAATTGATTTTAGGAAAGATACATTTGCTAAACATATTTTAGATAGTCTTGATTCAAATTTTGATGATATGTCTATAGAACAAATTGGAGGGATATTAAAAGGTGCAACCTCGATATCATCAGAAGTTAATGTTATCGCATCCAATATCCTTGGTAGATTGTATTATAGAAAAGCAACTTATTTTCATGAAGGGATGTTGCTTACTCAGGCAATGGAAAATTATTTAAAAGCAATGGAGTATAATAAAGAATTATATGCACAGATTCGAAGTAGATTGAAAATTTTAGCATATGATTTTATTGGTAAGGCTAGCAATCTTAGTAATTCTAGTGATAATCAATTAATGTTAAATTATCTTGAGAGGGCTGTATCTTTAAATCCATCTTTAAATAGAGATTTAGAAATAATTATATCTAAAATTAAGAATCAGATTAATGATAGTAAGGATGTGATTGTGAAAGATATTGCGCAGGATATTATTAATCAAAATAAAACAAAATTTGATAATGAAATAATTAATTTGGTTAAATTTGGAATGACATCTAATGAAGTTATATTTAAGATTGGGAGCCCAGATAGTATTACTGATGTTGAAAATATAAATATGGATACGGTAATATGGTCTTATGATACTCTAAATAAAAAATTAGTTTTTAAAAATAACATATTAGTTGAAATACAGTAGAATTGGGGGATTAAAATGATTTCAAAAGCAACATTAATATTTTCATCTTTTATATTAATAGTATCCTTAGCATCTGCCGAGCAGATGATGGTAGTAGGCGAAATTTTTACAGAGAGCTGGTGACCATATTGCCCTGATGCTCGGGCGGGCATCAAAGAACTTGATGAGAATCAACCTAATTTGATTCCATTGATATGGCAAGGAGATACTCAATATGCTAGTCCTAACTATGCATCAAGATCAATTTTATATGGTGTGTCTGGCTTGCCTCATGCACAATTTGGTGGTTATTTAGCTTCTTCTGGAGGTGGTACAAATATGTATCCTACTTACCTACAGAGATATAATATTATTAATAATCTAACTAGCCCTATATCACTTTCAAAATCTGTTGATATAATTGGTGATCAGATTATAATGTCAGTAGATGCGGAGATTGTTGGTCAAATAACAACTACAAATAATAAAGTTCAATTTATTCTTACTAATAACCAAAATGAGGATTATTTTTGTTCTGTGATTAGTTATCAGGATCAGTCTTTTCCATTAACACAAATTGGAGAAAGTGGATATTATGAAAGTGCTGTTACCATTGATCCAAGTTGGGATATAAATGATCTTAAATTTATTTCAATTATTCAATCATTCTCAAATGATCATATATTACAGGCCTCTTCAACATCAATCCCCTTAACAAATCTTCTTGTTCTTGAGTCATCAATTAATGGAATAACTAATGATGATGATGGTGATGGGATGGCAAATCCAGGTGAGAATGCTGATTTGTTAGTAAATATTTCCAATATATCAATGGAGCTCGATACTCAAGATATTAATATGATTATTACATCTAGTTCAGATGCAATTAATTTTCCAGAAGGAAATGAATTTCAAATTAATTCAGGATTAAGTAATAATCAAAATCAGGATATTTTAGTACCTATTTCAATAGATTCTGATATTTCTTTAGGAGATGTGTCTTTTACAATTAATTTGATTGCTGATTATGTTGATAATTATGATAATACTTTTACATATTCAAAATTTTATTATCCTAGCCTATCTGTTAATTTATATCAGCCTAGTTTTCCATTTATAACTAGTAGTCAAGTTATTGGTTCTCCTGTGGTAATAGATGTGAATGGTGATAACATTAAAGAATATATTTTTGGTGATTATGCTGGGTTTGTTCATATTGTTGATGCTGCTGGGAATGAAATTGACGGTTTCCCTTATGAGATTGGTGATCAAATTTGGGGAGCTCCAGCAGTGGCAGATATGGATTACGATGGAGATCTTGAAATTGTAATATCATCGATGGATAAACACCTTTACATTTTGAATACGGATGGGACATTGCAGGTTAACTATAACACTGCAAAATTACTAATGGCAACTCCTGCTATTGGAAATATAGATGGAGATGATGAGTTGGAGGTTGTGATTAGTGGTTTTTCATCATCAAATAAAATTTTTGCAATTAATCCAGATGGATCGGTTGTAGATGGGTTTCCTATATCAATTGGAGAAAAAGTTCAAAGAGGTGTGGCATTGGTTGATATTAATGGAAATGGAAGAGATGATATTGTTTTCGGCACAGATAGTGAAAATTTATATTTAATGTATGACGATGGGACTATTGCCCCTGGTTTTCCTTTTGAAACAGATGGAGATATTCGTGTTGCTCCTCTTGTTATTGAAGAAGAAGATGGTTATCTATTTGTATTTGGTACAAAAGGGGATGTTTTTTATGGGATTGATAGCAATGGTAATCAGCGTTTTATGATAGAAATTGATGATGATGTTACAGTGTCTGCATCACCTATTAATATAAATGAAAATGAAACTTATATATTTTTTGGAGATGATGATGGGTTACTGCATGCAATTGATTTGAATGGGAATGCTTTATCTGGATGGCCACAGCAATTAGATGGTTCAGTTGTATCTTCTCCAGTTTTTTCTGATTTTAATGGGGATGGAATTGCAGAAGTTGTTACATCTACAGAAAATGCGATGTTATATATATTTTCAATAAATGGCACTCCATATGAGAATTCTCCATTTTCTTATGATTTTCCATTTAGTGGGAATATATCAATTGTAGATGCTGACAATGACTATGATTTAGAGATAGTTGCAGGAGCAGCAGATGCTTTAAATGTTTATGATATAAAGGAAAGTAATAGTTCACAGTCTTATTGGAATTTATTTAGAGGGGGCTATAAAAGAAATGGACTTTACCTAATGTCATCAAATATTATGTATGGAGATGTTAATCATGACTCTCAAATAGATGTAATGGATATTGTTATTATGGTTAACTATGTTATAGGGGCAACATCTGATATTGATATAGCTGCTGACTATAACCAAGATGGTTCTGTTGATGTTCTTGATATTGTATCAGTACTTAATTTTATACTTAACTAATCAGTTTTAGATAATGTCTGATATTGAAATTATTTATATTGGAGATTTAAGAACTAAAGCAGAGCATCTTAAATCTGGAGTTGTTTGGGATACAGATGCTCCTGTAGATAATATGGGAAAAGGCGAATCATTTTCACCGACAGATATGCTCGCCACCGCACTTGGCTCATGTATGCTTACAATTATGGGCATAAAAGCTAATCAACATAATCTAGATATTAAAAATACAAAAGTAGAGGTGCGGAAGAAGATGGGTGAAAATCCAAGAATGATATCTAAAATTGAATTAAAAATAATATTTGCTAATGATATAGAGATAAAATATAGAAAGTTGTTAGAAAGAGCTGCCCATCAATGTCCGGTGTCTAAAAGTATTCATCCTAATATTGATGAAAGTGTAGAGTTTATATATTCAGGGGATTGTAAGTGAGACATAGGCATTTCATTGATTTCCATAAGGGAATTACTTTTATCTATATTCTATTTTTAATTTGGTATTTTGATGCTTATCAAAATCAAGCTATTTGGATTTATCTTGGCTTGCATGGAACATATGGAATCCTATGGGTTTTGAAAAGCCGCATTTTTCCAGATAAATCCTGGGACAAAAAATCAAGCATTTCATATGGACTTGTAATATTATTTGGCTTGTCATTGTACTGGGTGTCTCCATGGATTATTGCTTCTGGTTATTTTTATAATATTGATACACCAGGATGGTTAATTTCTTTGTCTATTTTCTTTTTTGGGCTAGGTGTATTTTTTCATTTTTCTTCTGATATGCAGAAGTATGTATACTTAAAATTGAGACCTTCTAAGCTCATAAGAGAAGGTTTGTTTCAAAAAAGTAGAAATATGAATTATTTTGGAGAGCTATTAATTTATTTATCATTTGTATTGCTAAGTATGCACTGGATTCCGTTATTGATTCTTGCTTTATTTGTTTTGTTCGTTTGGATACCCAATATGAAGAAAAAAGATAATTCACTATCTAGATACGATGATTTTAACGAGTATAAGAGAAAATCAAATTTATTTTTCCCTTTTTTCTAGTTCAAAAATGATATTTTATGTTAATATTCGCTATATATATAAACGAATATTAATTTTAGTAAAATTCTGAGGTAAATGTTGATAAAAAGAACACATACATGCGGTGAGTTAAGAAAGAATAATATGGGAGATATAGTTTCCCTTAATGGATGGATTGCAAAAAGTAGAGATCTTGGTGGGCTTATTTTTATTGATCTAAGAGATCGGTATGGGAAGACACAAATTGTTTTTAATGAAGAAACTTATCCAGATATTTTTAATAAAGTTAAAAAACTTGGCCTTGAAGATGTAATAGGAGTTACTGGACAGGTGGTTGAAAGACCATCAGATGCAGTAAATGTAGATATGGATACGGGAGATATAGATGTTGAAATTAGTGAAATCATTATCTATAATGAATCAGATCCTCCTCCATTTGATATTAATGATAGAAACTCCGCTATGGAAGATCATCGTCTTAAATATAGATATCTAGAATTAAGGACTGAGGAGCTAAAGAAAAATATGATTCTTAGAAATCATACGGCATTGGCAACAAGAAATTTTTTATCAGCACAAAATTTTATTGAAGTAGAAACACCTATTTTAATGAAATCAACCCCCGAAGGAGCTCGAGATTTTTTAGTTCCCAGCAGAATTCATAAAGGTAGATTTTATGCTTTGCCACAATCACCACAGACATATAAACAGCTTTTGATGGTATCTGGTTTTGATAAGTATTTCCAAATTGTAAAATGTTTTAGAGATGAAGATTTTAGAGCAGATAGGCAGCCCGAGTTTACACAGATTGATATTGAAATGTCTTTTATCGATCGTGATGATATTCTTTCTCTTGGAACAAGCTTAACTAGATGTATATGGAAAGAGGTTATTGGATTTGATCTACCAGAGAAGTTTCCTGTTATGAGCTATGATAATGCTATCAATCGTTTTGGCTCAGACAAGCCTGATATAAGGTTTGGGATGGAGTTAAATGATTTATCTGAATATATACAAAAATCAGAATTTAATACATTTAAAGAAACCCTTAAAGCAGATGGCATAGTTAAGGGAATTGTGTGTCCTAATGCAGATAATTATAGCAGAAAAGTTATTGATGAACTTACAGAAAAATTAAAAAGATATTATGGTGCGAAGGGTTTAGCTTGGATGAAAGTTGTAGCCGGTAATTTTGAAGGTGGAATAAGTAAGTTTTTTCCAGATGAAATTAAACAGCAAATAATCAAGGAATTATCTATTGATGATAATTCGATATTATTTATTATTGGAGATAGTAAAAAAGTTGTACATAATTCATTGGGTGCACTTAGACTTGATTTAGCAGACAGGGAAAAAATGATAGATCATTCAGAGTGGGCCCCTTTATGGGTTGTGGATTTTCCTCTGGTTGAGTGGAACGAAGATAATAAAAGATGGGATTCATTGCATCACCCATTTACATCACCTTTTATGGAAGACATCAATTTGATGGAGTCTAGCCCTGGAGAGGTAAGGTCTCTTGGATATGACATTGTAATGAATGGATATGAGCTTGGCGGTGGGTCAATTAGGATACATGATTCAGAGTTACAATCTAAAGTATTTAATTTGTTAGGTATCGAGAAAGAAGAGGCCAATGAAAAATTTGGTTTTTTACTTGATGCATTTAAATATGGTGCCCCACCACATGGCGGAATTGCTTTTGGATTTGATAGAATTGTAATGCTTTTAGCAAATTGCAATCAAATAAGAGATGTGATTGCTTTCCCGAAAACTACATCTGCAATGTCTCTTATGGATAGGTCCCCATCAGATGTTGATGAAGAGCAATTGAAAGAATTAGGTTTAAAAATAATAAATGAGGATAAAAAATAATTTCAAGATAGTCAGTGATATTTAATTAAATTTAGTACAATGTTTATGATTTTTTTAACAACGATAGAAAGTACATTTCTATATCTCCCTAGGATATGAAAAAGAAAATTGATATATCTGGCATTGACCCGCTCGCATTTACAGGAATGAATGATCAAAACCTTCGTTTTATTGAAAAGAAATTTGATTCAAAAATTGTTTTAAGAGGCAATGATATGAGTATAGAGGGAAAAGAGAATCAAATAAAAAAAATTGAGTTACTTTCCGCAAAAATGATGTTACTTATTAATAGAAAAGGACATGTAAGTAAAGAAGATCTTGAAGATTTAGCTGAAGATGACGATGTAGATTTTAATATTGATGATATAGAGGATAAAGATTCTATTATCCTTTATTCCCATAAAGGCCCAATTATAGCGAGGACTAAAGGTCAGAAAAAATATTTAAAAGAGGTCCTTAAGAATGATATTGTATTTGCTGTTGGTCCGGCAGGTACAGGGAAGACATATCAAGCTGTTGCATTAGCTGTTAATGCATTAAAAAATAGACAAGTAGATAAAATTGTAATTACTAGACCTGCTGTTGAAGCTGGAGAGAGGCTTGGTTTTCTACCTGGGGATTTAAAAGAAAAAATAGATCCCTATCTCACACCTCTTTATGATGCTTTAAGAGAAATGATTCCAAATGGAAAATTAAAAGGATATTTAGATTCAAGGACAATAGAAGTTGCTCCATTAGCATATATGAGAGGTCGAACATTACATAATTCATTTATGATATTGGATGAGGCGCAGAATGCAACTAAAATGCAAATGAAAATGTTTTTAACAAGATTAGGGGTAACTTCAAAAGCAATTATTACAGGAGATATAACCCAAATTGATTTACCTCCAAATGATAAGTCTGGCCTTATTGATGCTGTTTCAATTTTAAAGGGAGTAGAGGGAATTTCATTTGTTGAATTTGATTCAAAAGATGTGGTTCGGCATAGGCTTGTAAAGAATATAATAAAAGCTTATTCAGAAAATGATAAAAAAAAGGAAAAATAAATGTCAACAGTAATTGTATCCTATTCTAGGACACCGATTGGTTCATTTATGGGTAGTTTAAGCAGTGTCAAAGCTACAGAACTTGGTTCTGTTTCTATAAAAGGAACTTTATCCAAATCTGGTATAGATAATTCATTAATAAGTGATGTTATACTTGGTAATGTTTTGTCGGCAGGACTTGGTCAGGCACCAGCAAGGCAAGCGGCAATATTATCTGGATTAGATTATAGTACAAATTGTCTTACAATTAATAAAATGTGTGGTTCAGGACTTCATGCAATTATGCTTGCAGATCAAATAATTCGAAATGATGAAGATAGAGTGATTATAGCTGGAGGAATGGAAAATATGAGCTTAAGCCCTCATTATTTATCTAGATCTAGAGTTGGGAGAAGACTTGGTCATGGAAAAATTATAGATGGAATGATAGTAGATGGATTGTGGGATGCTTATAATGATGTGCATATGGGTAATTGTGCGGAGATGTGTGCAGAGAAGTTTTCTTTTACAAGAGAAGAGCAAGATGATTATGCAATTGAATCTTATAATAGATCGATTAAAACCCAAAAAGAAGGATTATTTAATAAGGAAATTATATCAGTTGATGTTAAAGGAAAAAAAGGTACTGTTTCTATTGAATTAGATGAAGAGCCAACAAAAGTTTCAATTGAAAAAATAAGATCATTAAAGGCAGTATTCAAAAAAGAGGGAACTGTTACAGCGGGTAATGCAAGCACAATAAATGATGGTGCTGCTTCATGTCTTGTGATGAGTGAAAAAAAAGCAAAGGAGCTAGGTTTTTCTCCATTGGCTAAAATTATTGGATATGGCTCATTTTCTCAAAAACCAGAGTGGTTTACAACAGCTCCAATTGGATCATCTAAAAAAGTACTTGAGTTATGCGGTTTAGATATAAAGGATATTGATTTATTTGAAATAAATGAGGCTTTTTCAGTTGTTGCAATGGCAGCTATAAAAGAGCTTAATATAGATCCTTCTATAGTTAATCCATATGGCGGTGCTGTTTCTTTAGGGCATCCTATTGGTGCATCTGGGGCAAGAATTTTTAATACCCTATTAACAGCTCTTGAAAATAGTGATAAATCGATTGGGATGTGTTCAATATGTATTGGAGGTGGCGAAGCTAATAGTATGATTGTAGAGAGACTTAAATAATGTCTAGAATTGGAGTTATAGGTTCTGGTACAATGGGTAATGGAATTGCTCATGTATTTGCACTTTATAATCATAAGGTTACTTTGCATGATATAGATAAAGATGCAATTACGAGAGCTATGGATTCTATTAAAATTAATTTATCAAGGCAGCTAAAAGCAGAAAAAATTAATACAGA
>MDTE01125614.1_pt1 | contig 11830 bp, 11 predicted proteins | sample 811231 | NCBI WGS metagenome assembly MDTE01 (sample SAMN05326651, study PRJNA326480) | marine metagenome | isolation source: seawater | place: Indian Ocean: Red Sea | collected 2010
AAATCACAAAAATGCTTCAAAATTATTGTGTTTCAATAAAAAATTTTCCTGAAGTATTAGGAATCCATATATATGAAAATAAACAAGGGAAAATCCTTCAATTAGATATTGAATATAATGATGATTCTGATATAATCGTCGTTATGGAAGCAATGTCTAAATCTATTCAATATTCTAAAACACATTTTGATAAATTTATTGTAATTACTCATTATCCAAAATTTGAATTGCCAATTGGATATGAAAGTGATGCTACATGCGCTTTAAACTATTTTATAAAAAATAAAATAAGTGAACGCTATTGGAAAAAAGACTGCCTTAAAGAAGGTGTCTTGAACAAAAAAATTGATAATTGGTCACCATTAAATAAAAATTAAATATGGATTCACTAATTAAATCTTTAAAAACTTTTGCAAAACAAGATTTCCCTGTTAACAAAGTTTCAAGGTATATTAATAAAAAAAACATTCCTCAAAATTCAATTAAAAAATACTCATTTTTTAGTAAAAACACATATACAAGAAATATGATTTATAAAGATAAAAATTTTGAGGTTTTATTAATATGTTGGAATGATAATCAAATGGCTCCAATTCATGGCCACGAAGGAGAAAAATGCTGGTTTAAAGTTTTAAAAGGTGAGTTAAAAATCAAAAACTATAGAATAAACTCCAAAAAACCTCTAGAACTTGAACAAACAGAAACAATCAATGCACCACCAGGATATGTAGATGGCCCCGCTGATGTTCATTCAATTATCAATAATTCAGGTAAGTCAGTAGAAACCCTACACATATATGCTAAACCTTATAATAGTTGTGAGATTTATGATTTAAAGACCGGTCAAATAAAAAGAATGAAAATGAAGTATTATAGTATCAATGGAATAATATGTTAAATAAAAATAATGGTGTTTTATTATTTTTGATTTTTTCATTATCACTTCAAGCAAAAGATATAAATAAAAAAAAACCCTTTTTACTTAATAATAATTACGATATAAAATTATTTCACTCACCACCAGAACCATTATTTATTGGTCGACCTTTTGAATTAACATTAGTTACTGAACTTAAAGGAAATACATTATCAACAGTTTTATTATTCTTTAAAACAGATTTAATGAAAAACTATAGAGAAATTAAATTACATGGTGAAGAAGGATTATATAATATTAAAATTGACATAAATGATTTCCCTGGTAATTCCATTGAATACTTTTTTGTAGTAAAAACAAATGATGGAAGAATATATGGAGCTCCAGTTAATAGAGACAATGAACTTTTACCAATAGAAAAAACATTTGTTGATCCAGTCCAATATTTTGAACAAAAAAAACGTTTGAATAAATGATAGACATTAATAAGAAGATTCAAAAGCTTCGGGATTCTATAGAAAAACATAATTACCAATATTATGTTTTGAATGAACCACTTATATCTGATAGTGAGTGGGATGAATTATTTAAGGAGCTTGAAAATATAGAAAAAAAATATCCAAAATTAATTGACATTAACTCTCCTACACAGAGAGTTGGGGCTAAACCTGCTGAAAATTTCAAAACCATATCACATAGTAAGCCAATGTTATCTCTTGCTAATGCTATGAATAATATTGAGCTAGAATTATTCAATGATAGGATGAAGAAACTTCTAAATACTAATCAAAGCCTTGAATACATAGCTGAGCCAAAATTAGATGGAATTGGCGTTGAGTTAGTTTATGAAAATGGTGAGTTTATTTTAGGCCTAACCAGAGGTGATGGATATAGTGGAGAAGATATTACTCAAAATTTGCGAACTATAAGATCATTACCTTTAAAACTTTTAGGAAATAATATTCCGGAATTATTAGAAGTAAGAGGTGAGGTTTTTATTAGAAAAAAAGATTTTAATGAATTAAATAAAAACCAAGAACTAAACAGTAAACAGATTTTTGCTAACCCAAGAAATGCAGCAGCTGGAAGCTTAAGGCAATTAGATGCAACTATAACAGCAAATAGACCTCTATCTATATACTGCTATGAACCAGGAAGCATAAAAGGCGTTAACTATAACACACATGCTGAGTTTTTAAAACATATAAAAAAATTAGGTTTACCTATAAATAGTTTGATAAAAAAAATTTCCGGCATAACAAATATTATAAAATATCACAATGATTTAGAAAACCGCAGATTAAATCTCGATTATGAAATTGACGGAACTGTTTTTAAAATAAACAACTACAGACTTCGAGAAAAAATTGGTTTCAGAAGCAGATCTCCAAGGTGGGCAATAGCTGGGAAATTTAAAGCACAACAAGCAACAAGTATTATAAATAATATTGATATACAAGTCGGAAGAACTGGAGCACTTACTCCAGTTGCAAGAATTAAACCTGTTTTTGTTTCAGGTGTAACTGTAACAAATGTGACTCTTCATAATCAAGATGAAATAGATCGAAAAGATATTAGAATAGGAGATAACATATTAATTGAAAGGTCCGGAGATGTTATACCAAAAATTATAAAAGTTGTTTCTCGAAAAAATAAAAATGCTAAAAAATATAAAATTAATACATCTTGCCCTTCATGTGGCAAAAAAGCTGAAAAAGAAAATAATGAAGCAATAATAAGATGTATAAATATATCTTGCCCTTCGCAAATAAAAGCTAGAATACAACATTATTGCTCAAAACTTGCAATGAATATTGAAGGTTTAGGCGAAAAAATTATTGAACAACTAATTAAAAATAAATTAATTAATAATATTGACGATTTATACTCTATTAAAAAAAAACAGATTGCAAATATTGATAGAATGGGTGATAAGTCAGCATCAAACATTATTGAATCTATTGAACAGTCAAAAAATACAACCCTAGCAAGATTTATATATGCTTTAGGAATAAGAAATGTAGGGGAACATACTGCAAAAGTATTAGAGAATAATTATAATTTAAAACAATTCATAAATGCAAAAGAAGATGACTTATTAAAAATACATGAAATAGGTCAAATTGTAGCAAATTCAATTATTGAATTCTGGAATAATGAAAATAATATTAAAATAGTAAATAACTGTTTAGATAGAGGCGTAATAATTAAATCAGCTAAAATTCCAACTTCCAATTCATTAAATAACAAAGTATTTGTTTTTACTGGAGCTCTCAAACTTATGAATAGAACAAATGCAAAATTCATGGTTGAAGATGCTGGGGGCAAAACAACAAATACTATAAATAATAAAACTACCCATTTAGTCGCTGGTAAAAGGGCTGGATCCAAATTAAAAAAAGCTAAAAAATTGGGTGTTTCAATTTTATCAGAGGAAGAGTTTTTAAAGTTAATTAATGATAAATAAAAAAATTAAATTAGTTTTTTAAAAAATTAAAAATTAAGCAGTAAGTTTATTTATGGATGTGATGAAAATCGAAGAAATTGTTGGGGACATAATCCTAGTTATATTAGATAATTACGAACCACTAAAAAAAATTGGCATTGAAAATGATAAATTTTTTGTTAGAGTTAAAGGTTATGATGAATATGGTTTATGGATATATCAACCCAAATTTACTATTCCAAAAATATCAAATAATGATAAAACAAAAACGCAAAAAGTTGAGGCATCAATATTAATTCCCTGGGGATTTATTGTATCGATAGCACATTTCCCAGGTGCTGAAGGCTTTGACTTTCCAAGCCCATTTGATTCTCATATTGGTTTTAATTAAATATTAGTGTCAAAAATTGCTATAAAAATTAATAGTCTAAAAAAATCCTATAATGGAGTAGAAGCCTTAAAAGGAATTGATATAGAAATACCTAAAGGTGAATTTTTTGGATTACTTGGTCCTAATGGAGCTGGTAAAACAACAACAATAAACATCCTAACAGGATTAGTATTTAAAGATAATGGTACTTGCTTAGTATTTGGTCAAGACACCATAAATAATTATAGATATACAAGATCCAAAATAGGTATTGCCGCGCAAGAACTATCAGTTGATTGGTTTTTCACTATAGAAAAATTGCTCTATTTCCAAGCTGGTTATTATGGGATAACTGCTGAAAAAGCAAAAAATACAATTGATGAATTATTAAATAGATTAGGTCTTGATAAAAAAAAACATTCTAGATTAAGACATCTATCAGGCGGAATGAAGAGGCGATTTCAAATTGCAAAAGCTTTAGTTCATGATCCAGACATATTAATACTTGATGAACCAACAGCTGGAGTTGATGTAGAACTAAGGCATGATCTGTGGAAATATTTACGAGAACTTAATGAAAGCGGAAAAACGATTCTTTTAACAACGCATTACATCGAAGAAGCAGAATTACTTTGTGAAAAAGTAGCTATTATCGATGAAGGAAAAATATTAAAAAAAGGATCACCAAAGCGACTTACTAATCAATATGGAAAATCGAAAGTAACAGTAAAAACAGTAAAAGATCAGATTAATCATAAATTATTATCTGGACTGTCTTTCACAATTGAAAAATCAAATATACATTTCTCTATAGAAAACCCTAAAGAAGAAATACCTAATATTATTAAAAAACTATCAGATGCAAATATCCCAATTCACAATCTAAAAACAGAAATATCATCACTAGAAGATGTTTTCCTAGACCTCACTGGAAAAAATATCAATGAAAAATAAAATGAGAATTAACTGGGTTGGTCTATGGACACTAACTAGTAGAGAAGTAGGACGGTTTTTTTCTGTGTACCGGCAGACTGTAATCCCAGGACTAATATCCTCCATATTATATATTTTAATATTTGGTTTTACATTAGAGCAACGTATTTCAGAAATACAGGGTGTGCCATACACATTATTTATATTGCCAGGGTTAATTATGATGAACACATTAAATAATGCATCTTCAAATACTTCTTCATCAATACTTCAGATGAAATTACTTCAACAACTACCAGACCTCCTCACCGCCCCATTATCAGGAATAGAAATAGCACTAGCGTATATTATTGGAGGTACAATTAGAGGCATGGTTAACGGAATCCTTGTTCTTTTAGTTGGTATTATTTTAATAGATTTACCAGTATATAGCATTACAGGGACATTGGTATTTATATTTTTAGTGTCATGGGCTTTTTCAAGCATGGGTCTTGTTATGGGTCAATTAGCTGAAAACTGGGATCAACTAGCCATGATTCAAAATTTTTTCCTTACACCACTTAGTTTTTTAGGAGGAATTTTCTATTCAATAAAAATGTTACCTGAATGGGCCCAATCACTTAGTTATATCAATCCAATTTATTATATGATAAATGGAATTAGATATACAATTCTTAAAACAAGTGACTCATCAGTATATATAAGCTTTTGGATGGCAATATTTTTAACGTTATTATTTACTAGTCTATCTATATTAATGATGCAATCAGGAAAAAGAATTAAACAATGATAAGAAAACTAGCAGTGTTAATAATATTTTCTATCCTGCTAGCTCATGATCCAGATAAAGAAAACATACAGTGGAAAGATTATACAAGATTTGGTTTAGTTAATAATGGGACAATAAATGAGACTGGGCTTGCTACATATTATAGAATAAAGCGAGTTACTCAAAATACATTTAGAGATTTGCGATTTTTCGGTCATTTTTTTAGTTCATACCCTGATTTTAGATTAAGAGCAAAATCAAGTAATAAATATGATTTTAATAAAAAATATTACCATTTCAGAACTTATGTGTATCATAAATCCAATAAGAACCTCAGGTATCATTTTAATCAAGGCCTAGGTCTTTTATTACAACAAATTAATAATGGAAATATGACATTTGAACTTGGCTGGGCCTATGATATATCTGATTACATAGAGAGTAATGAAAAAACTTCCTATATTAAAGGTGCTGGAAGTATTGATAAAAGCTGGAGTAAAACTAAAACTAAATTAGAAATTGAATATTTTCATCAAATATCAGAAATAATAGAATCTAATATATCAAGATTTCAAACAATTTTTGAAATCGAATACAAACCTAAAGCTAGTTGGGGTATAACTCTGGGACTAGTTAATGAATATTATACTGAAAATCAAAATAATTTTAGAACGAACCCAACTAATATTTTTATATCGATAAATAAATTCGGTTTTATAAACTAAAAAGGATTAACTAATGCCAATCTAATATATGGATCTATACCTTCAGCATTAGGATTATCATACCATTGGTCAATAGTTTGAGCTATGCCCACACTATAAATCAATACTGGCATATTGCCAAATATAATAGATAACCTAGATTCTAACCCAGCCGTTGTTACCCAATCATATTTATTTTTACCCCAAGTTTTACCAATATCTGATATTAAAGAAAAAGATAATTTCCCTACTTTAATAAATTTTAATATCTCTAAAAAATTTAAATTAAAATTTAAAGTTCTAATTTCTGCAGTACCTAAAAATGCTCTATCTCCTAAATTTGCACCAGACCATCCTCTGGGGCTCATATGTTCTTTCCCTAGAATTAACATTCCAGAATAATAATTACTCGGGATATCTACAAGACCAACTGTCTCTTGCTTGGGAGGAGAACCTGAAACCTGTTCATATCTACTTCTGCCATATAACACGAATGGGCCTAGTTTTTTATTTATAAATGAATCAAAATGATAATGATTATAATTAAAATCCCCCCAAAAGTTTTTGTTAACAATTTCTAATTCAAATTTTAAACCATAGCCATTTTTTGGTACATACTGATTAGTAACATTTGGTCTCTTATTTGTAAAAGTATATGATAATGATATCGCGCCTTCTCTTCCACTTTCTGGTTCAGCATTAGTAAATATATCTAAACTATCAGGAGAAAAAACAACTTTCCTATTAAAAAAATTAACTCCATACTTAATATTATGATTTGCTGAAATATTTTTTCCAAAATTATAATTTTGATAACCAAATATTTTCAAACCATTATAAAACTCAATCAAATAATCATTATTTTTATTATAATATCTTTCTTCGAACATTAAATCTTTATACCATTCTACGCTCCAAAACCCACCCATAGGCTTACCAGTTGCATTTAGATATCCAAATGCCCCATATATATCACTCCAATCACTAATAATAAAGGAATTAAATATATGCCTGCCTGTCACATCAATGAATGAACCGTTGTAAAATAACCCTGTTACATCAGGAAGCAATATAGTTCCAAGATGTTTCATGTTTTTTATAAAAGAATAATTTTTTCTCTCGACTCCTTCATATTGATTAGGAAGTGAATCTAAATCCGGGATTATGTAGTCAGGGGTTTTATAGCGCCAATTAGAATAATAGGGATTCATTTGGACAACAATTTTATCAGATGTCTTGTTAGTATTAACTTCAACGACTCTTGATGAATCAGCATCACCTAATGTTAAGGCCACAATTTTTGATCTATCATATTTCCAACCCTGCCCCCATAAAGCACCCCCTACATTGGTATTTTGAATAATCTTCTTTGTATTTATATCAACGGTAAAAATATTTGGTGTGGACTCTTTATGAGATGTATATGTGATTTTTTCTCCATTTGAGTGCCAAATAGGCCTGTAATCAACATATTTATCTTTAGTTACCCTTACTGGTTCTTTTCTTTCAATATCAAAAACTACTATATCCATATTTGCATCTTCTTTCGATAAAGCGTATGCTATCTTAGATCCATCATAGCTCCAAGAAGGAGTGACTATTTGAACATCTCCGGAATAATTAGTGAGTCTAGTAATTTCACTTTCAAATTTTAATTCTATTGTAAATAAATTTGATGTACTATTTTGATGAGACACAAATGCAATTTTCTTATTATCTGGAGACCAGCAAGGATTATTCGCTCTTAAAGAATTGGTTATTCTAGTTTTTTTATTTGTCTCTAAATCAAATACGAAAATATCCCATAAAAGAGATTGGTTTTTACCATATCCATATTTTGAGTATACTATTTTCTTATTATCTGGCGATATTTTTGCATCATAACCAATTCTACCAAAATCTAGTTCTTTAAGATTCCAAATTGGTTTTATTTTAATTTTTTTATTATCTTCATTTTTTCTAATAAGTTTATCATATTTTTCTTTTTCTTTTAACGTATCTCTTGTAGCTAAAAACAATGATAAATCAAGTTGCTCATTATTTTGTCTCCCGACTAATAACATTTTTGTGCTATCATAATGAAAAAAATCAAACCCATATACATATCGTAAGGGTAAAGAATATATATCACCAATATCTTTATATGTTTCTTTTTGAGATATTATACTGAAATAATAAGCGTTCATGTGCCTTCGCCAATCTTCTTCAAATTGTTTTATTGTAATACCTGTAGCAACTTTGAACGCTTGTTTGAAATTGAATAATTTAAGCTTATCCCTAAAGTTTAATATTTGAATTAATTTTTCATCACCAAAACGGTCAGAGAAGTAAAGAAGCTTTGAAAAACCATCATTATGAGGGTCTTTGACCGATTGGATTTTATTTTTTAAAACATGATATTTATGAGAAATATCAAATCTATATGGCCGCCAAGTTTCTGTATAATATTCAGCTAAACCTTCAATAAACCATAACGGGACTTGACTATATAAAAAATTCATGGGGAATGGGACCCACGATTTAACAACATTAAAAAATGCTAAATGTTGAAGTTCATGAGCAAGGACATGTTCAAGCCACTTTGTATCTAATAATTCAATTGCAGCATCATTTTGATCAACCCAAATCAAAGTATAATTAGCAGAGTTTGCAAATCCATTAGCAATTTCATCTTCAGAGGTAAAAACAATATTAAGTTTAGGTAAAGAATCTAGACCAACCTGTCTCATAATTATTGGTCTTATCTTTTCAGCAATATTTGCCCCTTTAACTGCAATTTCATATATCTCTTCATGAAAATGAATAAAAAAGTTTTCAGTTTCTATTGTTTTCCAGTTTAATTCACCATGAGTACGATTACTAAAGCTCCAGGCACCTTGCGAAAAACCAATGTTAAAAAATAAAAATAAAAATATGATAAATTTATTCATAGTTTAACCGGTAAGTTTTTAATTTATTCTTCAACTGATTAGTGTTTATATAATGTATACCGTTCATCCCTATTTTATTTGCTCCAATTATATTTAATTCTAAATCATCTATAAAAACACTTCTGCACGGCTCTACATTAGCTTTTTCACATGCCACTTCATAAATTTTTTTCTCTGGTTTCCGACTTCCTACATCAAAAGAATAAATTTTCCCATCAACTAATCTTGGGAAAATAAAATTATTTTCCACTTCATTTAATATATGACGAGAGTTCGTGTTTGATAATAGCCAAACTTTGTGATATTTTTTAAGGCTAATGAGAATATCTAATACATCTGTTTCTTGACCTAATAACATGGACCACGCGATCCAAAATTCATGCTCAGTTAAAGTCTCTAACTTAGGTTGTGATTTCTTATATGCTTGAAACCACTCTAAATCAGTTATTTCACCCCTTTCATAAAGATCATGCTGCTCTTCAGGAAAAGAATTTTTTAATGTTTTATAAGGTATGTTTGTCAAATTTGAAATTTTTTTAATCATGATATCAGGATGAATAGTTAAAAGGACACCTCCAATATCAAAAAAAACTACATCTATTGGATTAGTATTTACCATTCAAATGGCCCTTCAACTGCAAACCACAAATATAATGAAACTATTGTTTTATATGGTTCCCACTTACGAGATTCATTTTCCATAAACTTAATTGATGGCATTTCATTCATACAAAAAAAATTTTTAAAGCCTTTTTGTATTCCTAAATCTGTCAAAGGTAATACATTAGGTCTTTTTAATGTAAATATTAAAAACATCTCAGCTGTCCAAGGGCCTACTCCTTTAATACTCGTGAGGATTTTAATAATATCATCATCGCTCAAATTTGATAAATTATTTTCATCTATAGTGTCATTATAAAAAGCGCTAGCAATATTTTTTATATAATTAGCTTTTTGTTTAGATAGGCCAACTCCATAAAAGTTATTAATATCAGTCTCTAGTATTTGTCTAGGTTTTAAATCTATTTTAGATGGAAAAAGATTAATAAATCTTTCAGAAATTGCTTGTGCAGCTTTACCACTTATTTGTTGATATATAATTGACCTACAAAGTGACCAAAAATAATTTTCCTCATCTTTTAATGCAGGAACATTAAATTGATCAAACAATGTTACTAAACGAGGATCTTTTTGGGATAAAATTTTAATCCCACTATCCATCTCATCTTCACTCAACGGCAATAAAGCCATACCTAATAATATTATTTATAAAATGGAAATAATATTTAATCTAAAACAACAAGATCCTTGGTTGTTTTATTTAAAATTTCACATCCATCATTATTAATAATAACATCATCTTCAATTCTAACTCCACCCCAATCAGCTATATAAATACCAGGTTCAATCGTCATTACATTATTTGCAGCCAATATTTCTTTACTCATTGGTGAAAATCTAGGAGAAGTATGTATCTCTAGTCCAAGACCATGTCCAGTTCCGTGAGTGTAGTAATCACCATACCCCATTTCATGAATATAATCTCTTGTTGCCGCATCTACATCTTTACATGAAACTCCTGCTTTGGCTGTATCACAACCTCTTTGCTGTGCTTCTTTTACAATTGAATATATTTCATTATGCCTATCAGTTGGTTTCCCAACCACAGGCGTTCTAGTCATATCAGCATGGTATCCAGCGTATTTGGCCGCTGCATCAATTACAATAAAATCTCCTTTTTTAAATTCTCTGTCTGTTGGAACGGCATGAGGCAAAGCACCATTTGGCCCAGTAGCAACAATAGGAGAATATGCCTCCCCATCACCATATTCTCTGTATTTTGAAACTAATGTATTAGCAACTTGTTTTTCAGTATATCCAGGCCTTAACATCGGTAAAATTTCTTCATATACCTTATCAGTAATTTCAACTGCGACTCGTATTGCATCTAACTCAGTTTGATCCTTAACTGAAGCTAAATTTTCTAAAATCATTTTTGTACCTTCCCATTTTATTTTGGGAAATGTGTTTAACATAGATTCATAGAGTGTGAAGTTAACATGATCTGATTCAAAGCCAATTTTCATTCCATCAAGGAGTAAATTGTTTTTCTTAATTATCTCGAGATGTGATGACATATCAATATAACGCTTAAATCCTTTTACTTGGCTTTTTGATTGTTCAATATAACGGCCATCAGTTATAAAAAAACTTCCCTTATTAGTTACTAAGCATGTTCCAGCAGAACCAGTAAACCCTGATATGTATCGGATATTTGTTAAATTTGAGATTAATAACCCATCAATATTTTCATTTTCTAAGATTTCTGATAGTTTTTCTTGTCTAGTAAAATATATTTTTTCTGTCATTTTTTATTATCTTCTTTCTCTGATGATTTGATTAAATTTTTAATAGAATCCCTCTCTAGCCTAATCATATCAGGGTCTTCACCTTTTTTTTCTAATAAATCTAGCACTTCTAAAGCTTGATAAAATAATGCCTGATTTTTTAATACGTTCACCAAAGTAAATGTTGCAAGACGGACACTAACATTTAATGACTCATCATTGCTTTTTATCTTTTTATTTTTTGTAGGCTTAGGAGATTTTATTTTTACGGGTTTAGTTTTTTGCTGAGATTTATTTGATTCCATCTTGGCTATAAATTCTTTAGCTGTTTGATTAAAAGGATCTAGTAAGGCAACTTTTTTCCAACAAGTTAATAATCTTGATGGGGATCTACCTAAAACGGTCTTTATCTCACATAGCATAATAGCAGCATTTATATTATCTGGAGCATAT
>MDTE01014963.1_pt1 | contig 11827 bp, 10 predicted proteins | sample 811231 | NCBI WGS metagenome assembly MDTE01 (sample SAMN05326651, study PRJNA326480) | marine metagenome | isolation source: seawater | place: Indian Ocean: Red Sea | collected 2010
CAAGATGTGCGCATGCTCCAGGCAGCCAGGCCACCAAGTGGACAAGATTGGCAAAAACCAGCTACTTCCGGTTATAGTGTGGGAAACGTATATGCCAGTCATTTAGAGGTAGGCATGGCTGCTGACGTAGAAGGCAATCTAGGATTCCAGAGTAAAGATACGAGCATGGCCACCGTTTCCATGGCAGTACGCCAGAGCGAAGCCAGTCTCGATATCACCGAGACTGTAACTGGGATCACAGTAGTCAACTCTAAGACGAACAAGCAGGGCGGAGTAGGTGGAGCTCACCGCCCTGGGAAGAGTGTGAGAAGAGGATCACCTCCTACATCACGTAGTCCACGGCCTCCCCAAAATCAGCACCAGCATCAGCAGCCCGATGTGCCTGACTTGGATTTCGTTCGCAACCTGGAACACGACTACCACAGCAAGACTCACAACACGAACGTGCCACACGCAGCCTTCAATGCTTTCGACGCACATGGCCGCCGTATCAGTAGTAGCAATGCTGCTGGTGGTACAAAGGGTGTGGGTAGATGGGACCGGGCTACCCCAAGGACACAGGCAGACAGCAGCGTACCTTACACCAACAGCCTGAACTTTGACGACAATAGCCTCGCAGGCGACACACACAGCATGGGCATTGACATCCAAGATCTCAGTGGTAGTGTGCAGTCTCTGGGCTTTCGATTAGAGCTAGATCCGAACTATGCTGACTTGTTGGCAGATCCTGCTGCAGACAAGCGTTATGGAGCTCTCCCGCAGAGTGGACTCATGAGCAAGACAGACCCCGTGAATACTGCCCCTATGTCGAAGGGCCACCAAGTTAGGGGGGGGCAAGGGCATCAGCAGTCCTTTATCAACAGTCTGCTGGCAAACGCCAAGGCTAAGAGAATCGCCGCATTCGATACACGCGGCACGAAGAATCTAAAGGGATCGGCGCCAGCTCGAGAGCAGGCACCAGCTCTGGAGCCTCCTCCTGGCAGTGGCAGTGGTAGTGGCAGTGGTAGTCGCAGAAGCGGTCGAAATAGGCCACCTGATGCCAATGACAGCATAGATGGCATGATCATGACAGGTCACAGTAAGGACCTCGTGTCCACAGGTACGCTGGATTTGACCCTGACTCCTGCTGGCTCCTTCGTCAGCCACGCCTCCCGCTCACAACAAGCAGCAGCATCAACGAGGGACATGAGCGAAGGCAGAAGAAAACGAAATAATGTGGACGGGGGAGGTAGCATGGACAGTAGTGTGCAAGCGGCCGGTCTTCGCGCCAACTCGCCCGTGGTGGCCCCGGTGCCGCCTGTGGCACAGCAACAACAACGAGAGGGCTTTCTGCCTAGACTCTAAAGAGAGAGAGAGAGTTATGGTGATATTTGTACTGCTCTGATTATTTGAACATCACAACACGACAACAAGGTTGACTCGATCGTCAACTAACACGTAAGGGCCACACGGCACAGCTCAGAGCTGGGCCGTGTGCCAAAATGACGCTCAGCCTGAGAGCCCCACATCGCTGTTGCACGATGTCACAGCAGCTGTGCAGAGGTCGATAAGCTCCTGATTCTTCTTGTGCATTTTTGCAGTTAGTTCTAGATTGCTCACACCGCCGCCGTCGACAAAGAGGGTCTTGTTTGTGCCCTGGCTGACAAGGATTTTGATGAATTGAGCGAGAGGCTTGGCCACGCGCAGTTCATCAGAGCTCTCGTCCAGCCTTGCCAACACAATATTCATGCTCTCTTCGTCCAAAGAGAAGGCCTTCTCGGGGGCTCGGAGCCGTGCCTGTATCGATCCCTCTTCTGCGATCATCAGGAGCATCCTGAGGACCTCCACCATGAACAAGATCTCGTCCTCCTCCTCGTCGTCCGAACCGTCACTGTCATCGTTGTCCTTGTCCTTCTCTTCCTCTTCCTTCACTGCCAGCAGTTTGACAAGTGACATCACGATGCCTCTTGCCTCGGCCAGCCTCCAAGAGTGCTTCGACTTGAGCTGGTCCGCGTCATTAAAGGCTTGTTGTAGCCCTTGGAAGGAGAAAGTGCAGTTCACTGTCGTCTCCTCCCCGCGCCCACACTTTTCCACTGTCTGGCAATTCTTCAGTATCTTGTCCTTCTCTCTCTGCTCACTCTCATTCCTGTACACATACAGGTAGTCGAGGTCTTGTCCGTCCTCCTCAAGGATTTCCAAGGTCTCAGACACGGCGTCCTCCAGCAAAGCGCCCTCCTCCATCAACTGCCCGACAACGGCGTCAAATTCCACCTGTTTGGCCACTTTTACCTCTTCCTCAACTGCAAACGAAGCCATGGTATTAGCTACAACTTGGTCCTTACGTCAAGCGATAGAGGACAGATTTACGACTAAAGTTAGCTATTTTGCGTGACGTTCGAGTACTTGAGGGAACACCTATAGCTATTTGAAGCTATCTGTGCCTCACGAGTGCAGTAGAGCAAAGTACCGAGTCAAGGAAGACTAATATGGGGCGGCCACAAAAACAAACTCGAAGGACGCGTGTATGAGGTGAACAACCGAGTATGGCTGCATATTCATAATCGTGTACCTCGAGCTCATCATAAGAGAGGCAGCGCGATATCGAAAAGAGGGGTGAGATTGTCAGGTGAGATGGTCAGTCGTAATATATCGCTTTTCCACAAAGTTCACTCCACAGCGGTAGGCGAGATTACTTCCTTCCTCCTGTCCATAGCAGCATAGCTAGCTATATAATTGACAGGCAGTCTACAGCGGCGGCAGCAGTCCCGTAATCTTCATCTACAATCATGGCATGTACTCAAAACTAATAAAATGCAATCTATTATTAAATGTCCCCCAATCCATCCTACTCTCTATCGCTCTCTCTACCGGTGTCGACGCCACTGCTATTCAGGGCAACTACGACATGCGATAGGCAGCTTAGAGGTTGGAGTTGACCTTGTACACGCGGATGTTGTTATCGGTGTAGCCGGCGTACAGCAGGGTTCCGTCCACGGACCAGGCCAGGGATGTGCAGTAGGGGATGGATGCGTTCTTGCCAGTCGGCACGAAATCAGGCTCGAGCTTGTCGACGTTGCCCTTGGACTCCAAGTCCCAAATGCGGATGCAGGTCTGGGTGGCACCCACCAGCCAGTAGCGGTTGGGGCTGAACACTAGGGAGTGGATGATGTCATCGGCAGGCAGACTGTAGAGCTTCTTGCCCTCAGTAAGGTCCCATAGCATCACGGTTCCGTCCTTGCCACCAGAAGCGCACAGAGATCCATCGGGAGCCACGGTGACGGTGTTGAGGTAGCCGGTGTGTCCCTCGAGGTTGGTGCGCAGCTCGATAACCTTATGGAAAGACCACACCTTGACGAGCTTGTCCCAGCCAGCAGACACGATGAGAGGAGTCTGAGGGTTGGGGCTGAAGCGCACGCAGGACACCCACTCGGAGTGGCCGTTCTCCTGGATGGTGTACTTGCAGTCACCCAGGATGTTCCAGAGCTTGACGGTGCGGTCACGGGAGCCGGACACGATCTGTCTGTTATCAGGGCTGAAAGCCACGGAAAGCACGTCCTTGGTGTGTCCCTTGAACTGGGTGATGCACTTGCCGGTGTCAATGTTCCACAGACGCAGAGTGCCGTCCCACGAGCAGGACAGAGCGTGGTCGCCAGAGCGAGCCAATGCGACGTCGGACACAAAGTGGTTGTGGCCACGCAGGGCACGCACAGCGTATCCGAAGTTGCCCTCCTCCTCAGTGATCTCCCACACAATGATTGTCTTATCACGGCTGGCAGATAGCACACGGTTCGTGCGCTGATCGCCGGAGGCTGCTCCCTGGGTGGTGATGGCAGTCACCCAGCCAGAGTGGCCCTCTAGAACGCCCTTCAAAGTCAATTGATCTCCCATACTAAACTTGAAATGTATAAATGCCGCCGAGCTATATTCCGAACAAGGAAAAAGGAAGGGGGAAGGTGAAAATGAGTGAGACAGATGCTCAACCAGGGGCAAACCAGCGAAACCTTGAATTTCACCAGGAAGAAAAGGGATGTGGTGATGGAGACGAAGACACAGAGCAGCTAGACTTAGTCGCTACCTCCTTCCGCCGCAAACACGCCAAACAAGTAATCACGACGACTCACCTGTACGAATTTCTGGAGCTCCAGCGATCGCATGGTCAAGATTGAAAAGCGATTTATCTGATTAGTTAGTTAGCATGGCACCTACTGGCAAGGCGAGCAAGGCGGCAGCCTCATTGAAGAAGGGATCTGGCCGTAAGGCGACCAGGGTGCACCACAACACGCACTTCTTTAGGCCCAAAACCCAGAAGCTGGCGAGGGACGGCAAGTACTTGCGTAAGAGCGCCCCCAAGAGCCGTACTGCCTTGAGTAAGGCGTACGACGTGATTAAGTTCCCTTTGGGCACGGAGACGGCCATTCACAAGATTGAGAGCGACAACACCTTGGTGTTTATTTGCGATGTCAAGGCGTCCAAGGCGGAGATCAAGCGTGCGGTGAAGCAGATGTACGACATCTCCTGCGAGAAGATCAACACCCTTATTAGACCCGACGGAACCAAGAAGGCCTTCGTGAAGCTCACTTCCGACCTAGCCGCCATCGACGTCGCCAACAGACTGGGCGTCCTCTAAATGACTTTTAGCTTGTGGGGTAGAAAATCTTTGTGCCATTTGTACCATCATGAATAGAGCTCTTTCAAACTTTTAGTCATTTTCTAACTCCTCTTATTGCCCATCTAGAGACACGATATAAAGAAATTGGGTTATTCTTCAATTTGGTTACATAACTCGGCAACATACTACAGGCGAATGGCTCTCTTTTAGAGGGCATCCTGCAGGCGCTCTCCCCCATGCGCATGGTCCTAAATACGGTCGAAAGAGCTCCCCGGGTACATTATATCCACACACCATCCACTGATCAGCGACAGATCTTACAGATCGTCGATGCCGCGGATGAGCTTCTCTCTCTCGGACATGGGCTCTGCCTCCTTCTGCATCTCCAATGGCTCCAGCACGCGCAGCAAGTGCGTCTTTTGCTTCCACTGCATCAGTGTCTCCTCTAACTCCATATAACCCTTCGCTAAAAGCAATCCGATCACCCTGCGAGCAATAAAAAAGGAACGATCGAGACGGGAGATAGGAAAAAGAGGAAAGGTTAGAGTTCTCGTTGAAGTTCATCGGCAATCAAGTTGTTTGAGCTCTCACGGCCTCACTCCTCAATATACAATACTTACTTTCCGTCCTTCAGGTGGATATTCTTATCAAAGTGCCATCGAATGGCCTTGCGAGCCTGAGGGACTGGCATATCGATGTCGTAGATAGTCATCACGCGGGGCAGCTCCCTCACCACACTGCGATACAGCGTGACCACGCTAGTCCGATCAACGATCTTCTGGAAGTCCGTCGCCTTCACCAACCCACGCAACGCCATCGTTATCTTTGCTTTAACCTGAGGACTCATTAAAACCAAAAAACAACGAATTTGACGAGAAACTCTCCATTATCAAAGAGTGCTTCCTTGTTCCAAATACTATATCATGTCTGGCGAGCCATTGGTCAGCAGAGCTGGAGGTAAGCTTAAGCAGATCGCCCTGGGGGGGCAGGGAATGCAGACCTCGGAGATTGGCCTTGGAGGCATGAGCGCGGGCGTGACAATGGGAAGTAAGGACATTTACGGCAAGCCTTCGAAGAAGCCACAGGATATTGACGATCTTATCGTGAAGCTGCACAAGGAAGTCGGATTAACACATCTCGATAGTGCCCAGATGTACAATTCCTTGAGCATATTTATGTGTCCCTGTACCGAAGCATGCTGCGGATACCGTGGAGAGCAGCTATTTGGCGCGGCTGTGAACAAGATAGGCCGTGAAAACTTCCAAGTGGTGACGAAGGTCATCCCTCAGGGAGCGTTTGGCTCGAAGGCTCACATCAAGAACAAATGTGATGAATCCTTGAAATACTTTGGCGTGGACTGTCTCGATCTCTACTACCTCCACAGGATTGACCAGAGGATACCCATAGAGGTGTCTATGGAAGCAATGAATGAGCTCAAGAAAGAGGGCAAGATCAAGTTCGTGGGTTTGAGTGAGTGCTCTTCTGAGACGATCCGTAGGGCGCATGCTGTGTGCCCACTCACCTGCATTCAGATGGAGTGGAGCCTCTTTGCGCGTGACATGGAGGCCAAGAGTGACATCATCCAGGTGTGCAAAGAGCTCAAGATCGGCATCGTGGCGTACTCTCCTTTGGGTCGTGGCATGCTCACTGCAACTGTTGATGTGAACAAGCTAGGTGGCTTCGATTGGCGCAATATGTCCAAGACTGGATATGTCCACGCGCCTAAGACGGCGAGCCACGTGAAGGCCTTCAAAGAGATTGCGGAGAAAAAGGGCACAACGAGCGCTATTCTAGCCCTCGCTTGGCTTATTAAGCACGGTCGCAACCTTCTGGGTGACGCTGGCATCGTACCCATCCCCGGTAGCGGCAATATAGACCACATGCTCGAGAATTGTAAAGCTGCCGATCTGGTTGACCAGCTCACTGCTGAAGACATGGCGGCTATTGAGGCAGCTGTGCCCATTGAGGACTACAGCAACCCCGAGTGGCGCTACAACGATGCCGATCTGGCGCCCAAGCAATGGATCTACGACAAGGGTGGGCCCACGCTTGAGGAGTACAACAACGGCAAGATGACCCGCTAGTCACATTTTTACAGGCGTTACATATCCGTTATACCATATGAAATAGATTACATAAATCGTCTACAAGCCCTCTCCGTCAGGAGCACCGTGGTCCTCATCCTCGTCCTCTTCGCCATCGCCCCCATGGTCGCGATTGTCGTGGAAGTGCCTGCTGCCAGAGGCCCCTCCTCCTGATGGCATCTGAGCCATCTCGTAGTTCGCTCGCAGCAAGGCATATGCAAGGGCATGCACCTGCAGTAGCATGCGCCCCTTCACGAGTAAAGCTCCGATCATGATAGCTCGCCCCACTGGCCGTATCTCTCCGAAGATGGGTGCCTCTATTTCGCCAGCAAGATCCCAGAGGTTCATACCAGTCTCGTAGATCTGGTTCGCAGCGATCGATAGGTAATAGTGGACCTGTCGTAAGACCTCCACGCTCTTCGTGAGGAGCATATCCTTGAACTGACTTCTCTGTACCAGCACCTGTTTCTCGGCAATGTCCAGTTCACTGTCGTATTTCCGGCGACACGTGGAGTCGATGAGACACGCGTAAGCGTCTGACACCGTCTTGAAGGCCGCCTTTGCCTCCAAAGCAGGGTTCTTGTCTGGATGCAAGACATTGCTCTTGGCACGGTAGGCTGTTGTGATCATATCCTCGTCTAGGTCTTCACTCTTTCTGTCCAAACCCAGCACTTTGTAGTGGATGCCACAGACTTGGCCCTTCACCAGGCTCAAGGGCTGCTGCTTCCAGTCGCAGTTGTCCGTGTTGGCCGCCTCCAGGGTGGCCTTGGCTGCCAGTACCCCCTCCTTCTCCCTCTCACGCTGCAAACGCCGCTTTCGTGCCTGTGCCTGCATCCTTTGCTTATCGAGATGCGCTATCACACGCGCCTCTTCCTCCGATATAGCAGAACCTTCATTGTCGACGCCCATCTCCGCCTTGCCATTGCCTGCCTCCTTCTCCTCACTGCTGCTGTTCTCCACCTCAGCATACACAGTGCACCACCACAGGCTCAGAAGCACCAAAGCGCACAGCAGACACCTGGCCAGCATCTCTGCTCAGTTGTTCAAACGGAGTGGCCTACTTCCTTATCTGCAGTACGGTCAGGGCGAGGACTACTCTAGTGGGCACCACTCAGGCACTAACTGCTCCCTCTCGCAGTCCACAGCCAGTGTTCCATCTATTTTTTGAACATTACACGAAATCTATCCAGCAGAAAAGAGCTTCCCACTTTCAAGCATGACGCGATCTTCCCTGACAAAGCACTCTGTTTTTGTAGCCTGTGAGTACTGAAGTGCATAGTCGTGTCGTGAAGATGATCGCTGCTATTGCTGTTATTGCACTTTTGGCAGGATCTGCAGATGCATTCCACGTGAAGACGGGAACTAGAGCTGTCAAAGCCTCGGGCCTTTTCATGAATGATCAGGGCGATGGCTACGACTACAAGAAGAAGCAGCAGAGCCATGCTATCAAGGAGTCGAAGAAGAGCGGGGCTGGCTTCAACTATGACCCTAGTAACTACAAGGATAGCGCCAACGAGGGCAACTACCGCCGTCTGTCTGATCAGATGGCCGCCGTGAAAGCGGAGGAAGACAAGCTGGCGAGAGAGCGTGAGGAGATCTTGCGCAAGGAGAGGATGGCTAAGCTATTGATTGCTCAGGAAAATGCCACCTTCTGGGAAACCCCCGGAGACAAGGTCGTCGCCACCTCCGATAAGTACTTCGTGCCCCCTGGCGTCATCCAGGTCATCAAGGACCTTGATAACGAGGTAAGTCGAGCTGGATTTGAATTCCCTGCACAACCTATTTTATAGACAGTATCACTTACATTCATCACCCACTCTATTTTTGAATTCCTACAGCTTATCGGTCTGCAGCCCGTCAAGGACAAGATGAGAAGATATGCTGGCCAGATGCTTTCCCAGCAGATTAGAAAGGACGCCATGATCAAGGCTGAAGTCCCTCCCCTTCACCACGTCTTCACTGGCAACCCCGGTACCGGTAAGACCACCGTAGCCATGAAGATGGGCGAGCTCTACAAGGAGATGGGCTTCATTAACTCTGGCCACACTGTCCAGGCTACCCGCGCTGATCTTGTGGGTCAGTACATTGGCCACACTGGCCCCAAGACTAAGGAGATGATTACCCGCTCTTTCGGTGGTATCCTCTTCATTGATGAGGCGTACGGCATGTACAAGGAGGATTCGCGTGATTACGGGTCTGAGGTGATCGAGATGCTAGTGAAGTTCATGGATAACACCAAGAACAAGGACTTCGTCATCTGTCTGGCCGGATACCGCGACCTCATGACCAAGATGCTCAACGCCAACCTCAACCTCATGTCTCGCATGGGTAACTGGATCGATTTCCCTGATTACGACGCCGATGAGCTCAAGCAAATCTCTGCTCTGCTGGCTGGCCAGTACTCCTACAATTACCCCGCCGATTCCCAGGCTAAGTTCAACGAGTTCATGGATATCCGCAAGGAATTCCCTTACTTCTCCAACGCCCGTACTGTGCGTAACTGCATGGAGCGTGCTCGCCGTATTGCTGCCACCCGCATCCTTAACGACGCCCTGGACAACGGCACCAAGTATACTATGGACGAGATCCAGACCTTCCAGCCTGGAGATTTCCAGATGATGATCGACGAGATCAAGGATCTTCCCCGCTCCACCATGCTCCCCTAAGCAGCAGACCTGGGAGATCTGCATTATAATGTTAATATCGTCGTGTCGGTGTTAGTAGTGGCAATGTGCCCGGTCTATCAGTCCCATCTATCTATAGAGTGGTAGGCGACCCATAGGGTCCATGCTATTAGGTTTTTGACAAATATCATAATTAAAACAGCTTTGTGAAAAAAACAACTCCCTCTCTCTTAGGCTGCAATGAGCTCCTCTCCATTGGGGTCCGCGTTCGCTAGAGTCGGGCTGAAATATTCAATCTCCAAGTGCAAGACGGCGTCCGGTTGATAGGCGTTCTCAAGCACTACCTCCACGGGCATGGGCACGCCCTCCTCCAGCTGCAACACCGTCAAGTCCAAATACTTCTCACCTAGTACCTCAGTGTCCACATCATTTTGGTCCATGCATTGCACGTGCACCATACTGAACTGATCCCACATGATTTCTACGGTTTGATTCCACTCAGGATCCACACCTACTGCACGATCTGAAGCATAGTTGTTGCTGCCAACACTAAACACAACGAATGGCTCAGGTCCAGCCCCATCCACTTCGTCGGCAACGAATTTTGCTGGCCCGATGCCCTTGCCCGTCATAACCTTGATGACCACAACGGCATCGTTCTCGTCCACTTCGCCTGCTGCATCGAAATCCTCGTCCTCGTAGTCATCCTCATAATTCATGGCACTGCTCGTTACAGCCGCATTGGTTGCTGTGGTCTCGACCTCGTCCACAACCTCTCCTTCTCCCTCATCTCCTCCAAGAGCAGCGCTCAGCAAGGCCTGGCTGGAGGCGGCCTGCTTGTCTGGGGCCGTGTCCCACTTCTTAAAGCTGCCCTCTATAGCACCACCTGCATTAGGTTTGTCACCGGCCACACCAGGCAAAATGCCGTCCTCGTCCTCTTCGTGCGAGTCGAAGGCATCGCCGTACTCGTCGGCCTCCACGACTGGCTCTGGCTCTGGCTCTGGCTCTGGCTCTGGCTCTGGCATTACCTCCTCTACCACATCTTGCTGCTTCTGCTTGACCGGGCTGTGGTGCACCTGGAAAGCCGTCTTGGGCGAGTCAGCACCACCACCAGTGGCAATGGCAGGCTTGTCGCCAGGCAGGACCAGGATCTCGTCCTCTTCAGCTTCGTTTTCGGCCTTGAATTTCGGTACAGATCGTGATTGGTGCTCAGGGGAGCTAGAGGTAGCAGCAGTAGTAGCGGCAGCGACAGAGGCAGCCTTATTTGCTACCCATGCCTTGCTATCGCCAGTATTAGGACGTGAGTGAGCCTTCACCAGCTTGCTCAAAGGAGAGGCGGGGCCAAAGCCTGTGGCCCTCTCAAACGCTTCGACAGCAGAGCGGCCGTCAGGAGAGGTGGGTTCAGGCGGCACGTTGAAGGGGTTTTGGTGCTGCTCTTTGAGAGCATCCTTCATTCCGTAGTCGTTAGCAGCGGGATTGGTCGCCTCAATGGGTGTCCTGGCACCCAGGTACATCAGCAACGAGTCGCTAGTCAGACTCTTCTCAACAGCAGCGGCTGCCTCACCAACGCCAGTGAGGTGGGGTGCTTGCACTTTACTTCTCTCAGAGGGTAACTGGAAGGCCACATGGTCCTCATCTCCCATGGGGAGAGAGGGTGTGGGGCCATCCAGACCCAGGGCTGCCTTGCCAACATTCGCCAGAGTACTCCCACCATTGTCCATGTCGGTCGCACTTTTGTTCACAGCATCCACGATGGGGTTAACGGGACCCAGGGCAGCTAACAATCCCGAGGGATCCCACGGGTTGCTAGGAATCAACCGTGACTCGGACACGAAGCTCACATCACCAGTAGTCGTGTCCTGTGAGTGGCGAGCACCTGCGCCTGACTGGCTGTACATGCTGCGCTGTGAGTAGCCCGAGGCCATAGAATCCATACTATCGCGCAAGGCCGCGCCAGAGGCGAAGCTTACGTTATTATTCGCGTTGACTTTCGGTGGCACGAGAGGGATGGCATAGCCACTACGAGGCTGAGGCATGTGGATCTGCCTCTGCCAGTTGACCAAGAAGGAGTCCACCTCCTCTGCACTCGTGGGGCGGAAAGCATCCACGCCGTGTGCTTGCCTTCCTGCTCCTGCTCCTCCTCCTCCTCCTCGTTCCTCGGGATACTGTGGCATCGGCACTTGATAGCGCTGAGCCTGCATCTGGGCCTGCTGCTGCTGCTGCATTTGCTCCATAGAGCCCCACGCGTCGTTGCTTTCGTGTATGCTGCGGCTGTGCTGGCTGTGGAAGCTGGCTTGCGCGTCGAGGGAGTCACCGTAGCCACGGCCCATCGCTTGCGCGGCCACGTTCTGCACGAAGTCAGGCCCGCCCTGGCTAACACGCGTGGGGCTGCCGTGGCTTGGCAAGCCTGCACGAGGTGGGCTTGCATACTGTTTGCGTGGGGCACCGCTATGGACAGCGGAGGGGGTAGAATGTACGCGCTCGGTGCCGCCACCATAGCCTCTCCTTGCAGCTGCTGCTGCTGCCTCCTC
>MDTE01192024.1_pt1 | contig 11827 bp, 10 predicted proteins | sample 811231 | NCBI WGS metagenome assembly MDTE01 (sample SAMN05326651, study PRJNA326480) | marine metagenome | isolation source: seawater | place: Indian Ocean: Red Sea | collected 2010
TTACTAAAGGTATGGTCAAAAGAAAATATGGTAGGATAATCAATATAACTTCCGTTGTAGGTGTAACTGGAGGCCCGGGGCAAGTTAACTATTCATCCTCCAAAGCAGGATTAATAGGGATGACTAAATCATTATCTCAAGAACTTGCAAGCAGAAATATAACAGTTAATTGTATTGCTCCAGGATTTATTGATACTCCAATGACATCAGATCTTGATGAAAATAGAAAAGGAAAAGTTTTGGAATCTATTCCAGCTAATAGATTTGGTTCTCCAAAAGATCTATCTACTGCTATTCTTTTTTTAGCAAGCGAAGAATCAAGTTATATAACTGGTCAAACTATACATATTAATGGCGGTTTATATATGAATTAAATGACTTAGTTGAATATCTTTTAATGATGTGCTAAAGCGCATATGTTTTAATGAAAATATTCTGTTAACAAAAATAAGAGGGTAAAATGAGTGATACATTAGAAAAAGTTCAGGCAATAGTTGTAGAACACTTGGGTGTAGAAAACAATAAAGTAACTGAGGCAGCAAGTTTTATTGATGATCTTGGGGCAGATAGTTTAGATACCGTAGAATTAGTTATGGCTTTTGAAGAAGAATTTGGTATTGAAATACCCGATGATGCCGCAGAAAGTATTCAAACAGTTGGCGATGCTGTTAACTTTATAAATTCCAACACTTCCTAATTAATACTCTGCAATAATATTAGGATAAAATTTGCGAAGAATTGTAGTTACAGGATTGGGAGCTGTAACACCCTTAGGGGGTGATTTAAACTCTTCCTGGGAAAACCTAATTAACAATAAGTCTGGAGCTAGCTTAATAAGTAAATTTGATACCAATCAGTATCAATCTAAAGTAGCTTGTGAGGTACCAATTTATAATGAGCAAAAAACAACCCAAAATCTCTTTAATCCTAATGATTGGTTTTCAGATAAAGAACTTAGAAAAATAGATGACTTTATAGTATTTGGCGTTGCTGCTGCCGAAATGGCTCTTTTGGATTCTTCATTATCAAAAAGTGATATAGATCCATATAGGGTTGGAGTAGGTGTTGGTTCTGGCGTTGGTGGACTTCCAAGTATTGAAAAAGCCTCTTTAATTTTAAAGGAAAAAGGACCCAAACGAGTTAGCCCTTTCTTTATTCCTGGAGCTTTAATTAATTTAGTTGCTGGTCAGATATCAATAAGAAATAATTTAAAGGGCCCTAATTTAGCTTCAGTCACAGCATGTTCTTCAGGAACTCATTCTATTTGTGAGGGTGCTGAAATGATAAAACAAAATAAAGCTGACATTATGGTGGTTGGTGGAGCAGAATCAGCTATTTGTCCTGTTGGAATAGCCGGTTTTGCAGCATGTAAAGCATTAAGTACTAGTTTTAATGATCAACCTAAAAAAGCTTCTAGACCCTATGATAGATTAAGAGATGGATTTGTTATGGGTGAAGGTGCTGGTTTTTTAGTTTTAGAAGAATTAGAACATGCTCTTTCCAGAGGAGCAAATATTTATGCAGAGTTTAATGGATACGGTGTTTCAGGAGATGCACATCATATTACAGCTCCAGCTGAGGATGGTGATGGTGCATATAGATCAATGATAATGGCTATTGAAGATTCTCAAATGGCAGTTGACGATTTTTCATATATCAATGCTCACGGTACCTCTACTCCCAAAGGGGATGAAATTGAATTAAAGGCTGTTGAAAAAGCTTTTTCTGCAAATTTAGATGGCATATCTATGTCTTCCACAAAATCTTCTATAGGGCATCTTTTAGGAGCTGCTGGAGCTGTAGAAGCGATCTTTAGCGTGCTTTCAATTAAAAATAATACTATTCCTGCTACAATAAACCTTGATGATTTATCTATTGATACTAAAATTGATCTTGTGCCACATAAAAGTAAAAGTAAAAATGTTGATGTTGTTTTATCTAACTCATTTGGATTTGGAGGAACAAATGCTTCAGTTGTTTTTTCTACATATAGAGAGAATTAATGGAAATTGATGATAAAAAAACTAATAGAAAAGGATTAATGTTTGTTCTTTCATCTCCATCAGGTGCTGGAAAAACTTCATTATCAAAAAAAATTTTAGAACTTGATGATGAAATATTTCTTTCAGTTTCATATACCACTAGACCATCTAGACCGGGAGAAACTGACGGAAAAGATTATTTTTTTGTTGATAATAAAATTTTCGGCGATATGAGAGATAATAATGAATTTATAGAATATGCAAAGGTTTTTGATTACTATTATGGAACCCCTAGGCAACCGGTTAATGATAAATTAATAAAAGGTAAGGATGTGTTATTTGATATTGATTGGCAAGGAACACAGCAATTAATGAATCAATCTAAAGATGATTTAGTGAAAGTTTTTGTTCTGCCTCCATCTATCGAAGAATTAGAAAGAAGGCTGAAAGAAAGGAATCAGGATAACGAAGGAACTATTCAGAAAAGAATGTCTAGAGCTTCTGATGAAATGAGTCATTATGCCGAATATGATTACATTTTGGTTAATGAAGATTTTGATAAAACAATCAAGAAAATTTTATCAATCTTACAAGCCGAAAGATTAAAACATCATAGACAGATTAAAACCCAAAAGATTGTTAAAGATTTAAGAAGTTCTTTATGAAGTTATCTTTTCGTAAAGATTAGCGATTCTACAAAAATCTTCAATCTCTATATTTTCTGCTCTTTCAGAAGGGTTGATTTTTGCTAAATCCAACAAATTATTTGTATCTATGTTGAGTTGATCTAAATTATTTTTAATAGTTTTTCTTTTATGGCTAAAACTTAATTTTATTATCTTTTCTAAAGTTTCATGTCTTGCATCAGGATATTTCATTAAAGGTGTTATCCTTATTAAGGAAGAGTCCACCTTTGGTTTAGGTATAAATGATGAAGGTTTAACATTAAATATTCTCTCTATTTTATTTTTCCACCCCATTATTACAGAAATTCTTCCATAGTTTTTAGCCCCTTTAAATGCTAAAAGCCTATCTGCAACTTCTTTTTGCACCATCAAAATCATTTCTTTCCAGATCAATCTGTAATTTTCTTTATTCATCTTCAGGATGAATGGAACTGATATATTATAGGGAAGATTGGATATAATTTTAAAGTTATTAATCCTATTTTTATCAAAATTGTAGTCTAAGATATCAGCAAAAATATAACTAAATCTCTTTTCATACTTTTTTTTAATTTCTGATAATTTTTTCTCAAAACTATCATCTTTCTCAATTGATAGGACTAAGTTTGCTCCTTTCATTAACATCAATTCAGTTAAAATTGCAGGTCCAGGACCAACCTCAAGTATGTTTTCCCCTTTTATTTTTGCTTCTTTAATTATTGATTCGATAATATTTTTGTCATGAAGAAAATTCTGGCCTAATCTCTTTTTTGGCCGAAAATCATATTCATCCAGTATATTTTTTAAAGAAAGTTTATTGTTGATATTCATTTTTTATTCTTTGATCAGAAATTTTCTTAGCATATTTAATGGCATTAATGAGACTTTGATTATTTGCTTCTTTCTTTCCAACAATATCAAAAGCTGTTCCATGATCTGGAGATGTTCTTACAAAGGGTAGTCCAGCAGTATAATTAATTGATCCATAAAAATCTGATGACTTAATTGGAATTAATGCTTGATCATGGTACATACATAAAATTCCATCTACACCCTTAAGTGCTTCATTATGGAACATGGTGTCCGCAGATTTTGGCCCTTTGATTTTAAGACCTTTTTTTTCTAATTTCTTGATTACAGGTTTAATTATATTGAGCTCTTCTTTACCAAGTTCACCATTCTCTCCATTATGAGGGTTTAGTGAGCTTACTGCAATCTTAGGATCTGAGATACCAAAATCAAATTCAAGAGATCTAAGATATATATTTAATGCTTTATCTAAGCTTTTTTTTGTAATTTTTTTATTTACTTCCGATAAAGGAATATGGGTAGTAAGAGGTGCGACTTTTAATTTCTTATTAAGCATTATCATTAAAGGTTTTCTTTTGGACACTTTACCAAGGTAATCAGTATGTCCTGCATAATTAAACCCATACTTTAATAGAGTCTTCTTCATTATTGGCAAGGTTACTAAACCGGCAACCCTTCTTTTTTTTGCTAATTTTATTGCGGTATTTAAAGATTCTAAGATTGCAGGTACATTTTCAGTATATGATTTCTTAAAACCAAATTTAACATTGTTTTTGATTGGCAAGATATTTATATAATTTTTCTTACAATCATTTACATCATGAATAATATTTATCTTATTTTTTAATTTTAACTCTTTTATGCATTTTATAACCCAAACTGGATTAGATATAAGAAAGAATTTAGGTAGATTTTTTTTACCTACACAATTTAAGATTATTTCGATATTTATACCGCCTGGTTCACCCATAGAAACTGCAATAGGTAAATTTTTTTTTTGTGTCATTATCGATACTCAATAACAGCATCACGCCTTAGATCTCTAAGGTATCTTCTAGACATCATTCCAATTTTTTGAGCATAAATGTTTTCTTCTATAGCTTCTCTAGATATTTGTAGTCCAATGTCATCTTTTCTGTCACAGATTAGAATTACATTGATATTTTCGCCTATAATTCTGGGGCTTAAAGTGTCGCCAGCTTCTTTATTAAGTAATTCGTCATGAAGGTTTTCAGGGAGATCACTTAATATTCTTTTACCAATATAATTAACTTCCTTTTCATTATATTGATCTGTTAATTTATCAATCCTTTTGCATGAAACAAAATCTTTGGAAAAACTTTCAGCTTCTATTTTTTGATTTTTCTCGAATATAACCGAGACAAGGTCATATTGGTTTCTTAAGGGATTCTTTCCTCCCGCCTTAGTTTTATCATTTAGTTTAATTATAAAAAACCCCGCAACAGTATTAATAGGGTTAGAAATTTCATCTTTTTGTAGTTTTCTTAATGAATCTATTATTTCATCATCTAATTGACCTTCTGTGACCCAACCAATGTACCCTCCTTGGCCAGAAGATGCAGTTTGACTAAATTGCTGAGCTACTGCAGAGAAAGTTGCCCCCGATCTTAACTGTTCTACTAATCTATTAGCAAGAATATTAGCCTCTTGTTCCTCCTGCTCATTTTCATAGCTGATAAAAATTTCTGAAATATCATATTGGTCTTTTCCGATGCTTTCCATTGTTCTGTCATAAACTATAGATACTTCATCTTCGTTAACATTTATGTAAGACCCATATCTTCCTCTTACAATTTTGTTCCACAGTAATTCAGCTTTAATTTGATTAAGTAATGTTTCAGCTTTTACCCCTTGAGAATTTATTTGCTGCAGAATTTCTTGTCCTGACATTTGGTTTCCGTTAGCTATTCTCTCAAGCATAAGATTTACTTCGTCATCTGACGACGGGACATCTAGCTTAATTGCTTCCTGAAGTTGAATTTTTTCATTAACAAGAGATCTTAAGGCTTGTGTTTCTAATCTATTTATATTTTCTTGAGTGGGTTTTATTCCTGAAGTTGAAACTATCAACTGGACTCTTTGTTGAACATCATATCTAGATATAACTTCATCATTAACAATTGCTGAAATGGCTTGTATATCTTGGGCAATTAACTTTGAAGGTATAAATATAGAAAATAAGAATAGAAAAACAAATACATTGATATTTTTTGATATTATTTTCATTTTTTATTCCACTCGTTCCCATAGCCTTGTTAATCTTTGAGAACTATTAATATCACCACCACCAAAAGTATATACTTTTAGTTTAACCATAAAAGAGTTTGACGGTTTTAAATCTCTATATTCCGCAAATTTTCTTCTAAACCCTAATTCAAAAGATATACAATCGTCAATGTATACAATTGACAATCTATTTCTAAGTGATTTTTTTGATTCTATATCATATCTAATTGCGCCTTGGATTAACCAGTTCTCATCAATATTTACGAAATTAGCGAATCTTAACTCCTTTTGTTCTTTTAAATTATAGTCCTCTTCATTATCAAGGTGAGCATGTCCAAGTCTAAATCCCCATTTTTTGAATCTCCCTTGAATATCGAATTCCGATCTAATTAGTTTAAGGTCTTTTTCATTTACTCTACCTCTATATGAAATCGTTATATCGCTATTAGGTTTGTAAAAAAGATCAAAAATTATATCTGAAAAGTTTTTTCTGAGCCCACTTCCTGTATACGAGAAATCTAAATTTGAAAACCTATAACTCTGTGCAATTAAAGCCTTTATGATTCTATTGTTCCAAAAGTGGGATATTTGGAATCCATAATTAATTCTGTTTCCATATTCCCATCTATCAAATCCTTGGATTCGGTTGTTATCAAATATATTGGCTGAGTTTAATTCAAATGCAAGAGAGTCTTCATTTGGAATTTTTTTGAATTCTTTATCGCTAGGCGCCAAGGTAAAATTAATTATAGGCTCAATTATGGTGCTTTGGTTTGGAGATACCATTGGATATGTCCATTCAAGAAAGAAACTAGGCAGAATTCTAGCGATATTTTTTTCTTCTCCAAACCTATTAGAGGCTAATAATCTTGAAGAGTTATTAGGTATATATTTTTTTGTCGACCTGTACATATCTCCTCTTAAATTAAGATTGAGGTTTATTAGGCTACCTGATTTATGAATAATATTTCTTTTCCATGAACCTTCCAGAGAAACTCTTTGTGTATTACCATCAGTTTTTCTTACAATATTTGTTGAATTTAGCTTTAAGTTAAATCTACCGCCTAAGAATTTAGTTTTTGGATCCCAGTTAAAATTTATTATTGGTAATATAATTGGCTCAGAACCTTCTTTTTCAGGAAGCAATAAACTAAAATGTGTAGTCTCTATTTCTATTGAATAATCATCCCATTCTTTTACAATTGATAAAACTGATGTGATATCTGTTCTATCATTTAAATCAAATCTTCTTAAAAAGGTATCATCAGACACAAATGTTCCGTCAAAATTTATTAACCACCCATTTAAAGAAAAATTTCCTTTGGCTGATAATGATCCCCTAAAGTCGTATCCGATTGCTTCTGATATTGATGATGGTCTCGGATCGTCTAATGAAGCTACTTCTACATTAGAAATAGAATGATTATTATCATCATATAAATAAACTAGTTTCTTTCCTAGTGAGTTAAGTTCTTCTGATGTATTAAAAGGTGAATTAATTACAGATTGCCAATCACTATTAATATTAACTGTTCTTGCCTTAAAGTTATCACTTAAAGACGCTAAAATTCCATATAGATTAATTTCTCCATTATTAAATTTTTGTCTCCACTCATTTTCAAATATAAAAGCACCTTTGGTAACAATCCAAGGAGTAATAGTTAAATCATAGTCCTGTCTTAAATTTATAAAATATGGTGTTTTTAAAACTAGACCAAGGTCTCCAGAACTAACTAATGAAGGCGCTAAAAAACCTGATCTTCTTTTTACTTCAGGACTAGGATGACCTGCTATTGGCACATAAAAAATTGGTATGCCGAATAGTTCAAACCTTGCTCCTTCATATATAATGTTTCCATTAACTTCATCATGAATTATTCTGTTTGCACGAATTTGCCAAGAAACTCTTTTTTGGTTTGATTCACAATTGTTGCAAGGGCTAAAAATTCCTTTTCGAAGAATTGTTGCTTTTCCACCATTTCTTATTGCGTATGCTGAAGTAAGAACTGTACCGTCTTTAGTAGTTATTCTTGGTAATTCAATTATTCCATCATTTAAATTAGATGAAATCTTCATTTTTGAGGCTGTTATTAACCCACCACTACCTTCATTTATTCTAATATTCCCTTCAGCCTCTATAATATTAGTTGATGGATCTAGTGAAACTTTGTCTGCCTGTAGTTTATATCCCTCCCTAATAATAAGAACCGAACCAGTTGCAAGAATTTTTCCACTATCATTAATATATTCAATTTTATCGGCTTCAAGAACATTTTCATTTTTCAAATTATCTGATTTAACTTCAAAACCTGTGAAGATTACCGAAATAGTAAGTATGATAAAGTAAAGTTTTTTCATAATTTAACTTTCTTCGGTATATAATAAAATTGTTATTGATCCCATTATAGTGATTATTGGTGCAACCCAAGCAGAGAGCAGCGGATTAATAGATCCAGAAGAACCAAACGCTAACGCGACACTTGAAAGTGTATAAGCAGCAAGGCCAATAAATAATCCTCCAAACAATAAAAAATTTATTTTATTTGTTCTAAGAAAATTAACTGAAAATGGCGCTGCTGCCAAAACCATAGAAGCTAAAAAAAAGGGGAAAGAAATTAAACCGTAAAGCCTAGTTTTATGGCGTTGTGAAGCAAATCCAGCTTTTTCAGCAATTGCAATAAATTCGGGTAGTGACCATAGAGATATAGTTTCGGGAGGAGAAAAATTTTCTTGTATTTGATCAGATGATAAATTCGTTTTAATTTTAAAATCCTTGAGATAAAAACTTTTATCATCTTCTTTTATCCAGGTATCAATTAATGACCATTCTCCATTCTGTAAAGTTGCCGAAGCGGCATCAATTCTATTTATTAAATTACCATTTTCATGATGTTTAAAGAAAATAACATCTTCTAGTTTTCCACCTTTTCTATCCATACCAAGCGAATGAATAATGTAATATGTTTTTTCCTCAAGGTTATCCTCTTTTAGCCAGAGACCATTTTCGGAAAGAGTAATTAAACTAAGTTGACCTCTAATGTTTCTAGCTTCTAATTCTTTGAATCTTTCAGATGATAAAGCAATAAATGGTTGAATAGCTGTTATTAATATCAAGCCGATAAATAAAACAATTATAATAGCCGGCGCAAGAAATTTCCATATTGAGATGCCACTTACTCGAAAGATTACTAATTCTGAATTTTTAGAAAGGATATAAAATGTTGCTAATGATCCAAAAAGAACTATAAAGGGAAATATTTCTAATAACATTTCAGGCAGTTTTAAAAGAGCAAGTTGAAAAGCGAGAACAATATCGCCATTTCCTATTTTAGATATTCTTCTTGCTAGTTCCGCTGTATCAACAATTAAAACAAAAATAACTGAAATTAATAATGTGTAGAAGAGGGTAGTTACATATTTCTTATAAAAATACTTTGTTAATGTTTTGGTTAATTTCATTATTAAGCCTTTTTAAATATCCCAAGATTTTCTTTGAAAAAGGCTAAAACAGAAAATAGACATAAAAAAGGCAATAAATACAATAAGAAGATTCCAAAAGATCCAGATTGAGAAAAGCCCAATAAGAAAAAATCAATAATCTGGAAAGAAAAGCCAATTGAAATGGCAATAATGTTTATTGCTGTAGGGTTTGTTTTGTTTTGTATTTTTCCTATTAGGAAACAAAATGAAAAAACTATAAAGATTAGCGGATGAAATAATTGGGCTAATTTGTGATGACCAACAGCTTTTAGGTTATCTACTCTTTTTTCTGCATATTCATCACCTTTCTTTGGGAATAAGAGTTCATTTAAAAATCTTTGACTAGAATCTAAATTAAATTTCTCACTCTCAGGTAGAAATTCAGAAAAAAAGTATTCATTTTTTTCGAATTTCACTGTTGTAATTCCTGACGATGGTTTTAAAGAATTTTTATGTTGAATTGTTCCATCTATTAATATTAATTTTGATTCATTCTCTTCATTAAAGAAAAGACCTTTTTTAGCCGTATAAGTTATTGAGTTTTTTGGGTCTCTATTATCATGAACCAATACACCTGTAATTGAATTATCTAACTCCTTTTCTTTTGCATAAACGGTTAAACCTTTGGCAGGCATCGAGAATAGTCCATCTCTTAAAATTGTACTAGATATGTCATGTTTGAGCTCATGCATTTTTAGTTTTGAATATCTCATACCAGCTGGTGCAAGAAATAAGGATGTAATAGTTAATATTAATGTAATGATAAAGCTAAATAAAATAAAAGGTTTAATAATCCTTATATTACTTATTCCCGAAGAGAGAAGTATTATTGATTCATTATCTTTTCCCATTGTATTCAAAACGAAAATTGATGAAATAAAAAGGGCCAAGGGTAATATTTGTGAAAGAATATTCGGCATGACAGATACTGTGAGGCTTAAAAAAAGAGGAATGCTTGCTCCCCTAATTATCGCCTCATCAAGCATCCCGAGAACTTGAGTTAACCAGGCAAGAGAGAGCATCGCAATACAAACTACAAAAAGTGATATTGTAAGTTTTTTAAATATATATTTATCTATACTTGCCATTACTGTTAGATTATACACTAGTTAACATAAAAAGTTATAAAATGGTTATCATGTTAGTAATTTTGGAGAATTAAATGCAAATTAAATTCATATCTAATTCAGGTCAAGTGTCAGAAATTATCTTCCTAATTTTATCGAACAAAAATTCCCTTAAGAAAATTGGGTTGGGAGATAATCTTTTATTGGATGTCTTAAAAGCCCTTGAGAATAAGGGATTTGGTTTTAATAAAGATGAGATTATTGAAATTAATAATATTAAAGATAAAAAAATAAAAAGCGTATTTATTTATGGTTTAGGAAATAAAATACAAAAACTAAGCTCCATAGATTTTGAAAAAATTGGAGGAAAAATAACCCAATTAACAAAATCAAAACGAAAAAAAAATGTGAAAATTTTAGTTGATGAAAAAATAAAAAAAGATGAAGAATTATTAAGATTGGGATATGGTTGCATTTTAGGCTCTTATAGTTTTGATAAGTATAAAACTAAAAATCTAATTAAATCTGTTCCTTCTGCACTCAATATTCAATCCTCAAACCCAACTAAATTAAATAAAGAATTTACAAGATATAATGCTATAGCCGAAGGAGTATTTTTCACTAGAGATTTAGTAAATGAACCAAGCAACATTTTGTTTCCAAAAGAATATTCTAAGAGAATATCAAAATTAAAGAAATATGGTCTTAAAATTGAAGTTTTTGGAGAAACCAAAATGAAGGCTTTAAAAATGGAATCTCTCTTAGGAGTCGGTAAAGGCAGTCAACATGAAAGCCAATTAGTAATAATGCGTTGGGATGGGGATAAGAGAAAAAAAGCCAAGCCAATTTGTTTTGTAGGAAAGGGAGTATGTTTCGATTCAGGAGGTATTTCTATTAAGCCTAGTAATAAAATGGAAGAAATGATTGGAGATATGGGTGGATCAGCTGCAGTGGTTGGTGCCATGCTATCTCTTGCAAAAAGGAAGTCTAAGGTTAATGCAGTTGGTGTTGTTGGTCTCGTAGAAAATATGCCTGACGGAAAAGCTCAAAAACCTGGTGATATTGTGAAATCTATGTCAGGTCAAACAATAGAAATACAAAATACTGATGCAGAAGGAAGACTAGTTCTTGCTGACGCACTTTGGTATGCACAAAAGAGATTTAAACCTGATGTTATGATTGATTTAGCTACATTAACTGGAGCAATGGTAATATCTTTAGGTAACTTGATTTCAGGATTATTTTCCAACAATGACGAATTATCTAATAAATTAATTAAAGCTGGTGAGATAAGCGGAGATCAAGTTTGGCGATTTCCTATTAATGAATCATATAATAAACTTATAAATTCCAAATTTGCCGACATGAAAAATATTGGAATGGGGGGCGCAGGATCTATTACAGCCGCACAATTTCTACAAAGATTTGTAAATGATACTTCTTGGGCACATATTGATATTGCTGGTACTGCAACAGGAATGCCGAAGAGCACTACAAATACAAGTTGGGCCAGTGGTTTTGGTGTTCATCTATTAGATACTTTTGTTAATAAGTTTTATGAGAAATAAGTGCCTAA
>MDTE01029187.1_pt1 | contig 11826 bp, 13 predicted proteins | sample 811231 | NCBI WGS metagenome assembly MDTE01 (sample SAMN05326651, study PRJNA326480) | marine metagenome | isolation source: seawater | place: Indian Ocean: Red Sea | collected 2010
AAACTTTTTGAAAATTGGGTTTGGTTTCGTGGAGAATCAGGAGACTACACTGTGATTGCTTCTGAGTTAAACACTTCAGAAAAGCGAGGAGGATATAGTATTCCTATCCTTTACATGGCAAATAAAGATAGTGTCATAATCAACAGATTTGGCACAAATGGATTGTTTACTAAGTATTCAAACAGAATTGAAAACGTTTATAACAAAAAAAATGAGCCACTTTTCTCAAAGCTGGATATGATTACCGTTGAAGGAGAAAAAATAACTATTGAAGGTATAAATATTATTGACAACGCAGATATGTTTAAACGAGCCCCTTTACCATCCTATTTAAGTTGGGTACTACCTATACTAAAATTAGGAACGAAGTTTTCATCCATTGACCCTCATTATACTCGCTTTGAAAGTGATTTAAATATTTCTATAGATGATTCTATCTATCAGGGTCACGGAGTTCTTGAAATTATGGATTTAAGATGAAAAGGGATGATTTAATAAAATTAAATAAAGTCGTGAAAACCTTTGGAAAATCGAAGGCTTTGGACGACGTATCTTTTTCAATTCCAAAAAACTCAATCTTTGGATTATTAGGTCCTAATGGAAGTGGAAAATCAACTCTAATGCGAATTCTTTCTGGTTTAATCATTAAATGGGATGGTGAAATTTTTATTGAAAATAAGAATATCAAATTAAACCAAAAATTTTTTCTAAGAAAATGTGGATTCTTGATTGAGAACCCTACATTTTACGAATATCTAACAGCATACCAAAACCTATCCTTATTAGCTAAACTCTCTAATTGCAGTGATCAAGAAATTGATAGTGTATTAGCTGATGTCAATTTAGTAGAGGATGCTAATAGAAAAGTTGGAGACTTTTCCTACGGGATGAAGCAAAGATTAGGAATTGCTCAAGCTATTCTACATGATCCCGATATACTTTTTTTGGATGAACCAAATAATGGTCTAGACCCTTTGGGTATCCAAGAAATGAATAAAACAATTTTAAAATTACATGCGAAAGGAAAGACTATTTGTGTAAGTACTCATATTCTAAATGATGTGGAAGAATTATGTTCAGATGTTGTGATACTAAAGGAAGGAAAATTAATACATAGTAGCTCTATGGAATTTCTTATTGACCAAAGTAAAGAAATCATAATTCGTGGTAAAGATATTGAATCTATAAGTCAGCCTTTTACAGAATTAAATTCTTTTCAAATAAAAAGTATTGATAAAGAAAAATTAATAATCAAAACAGAACTAGATATTCACTCCATAAGCCAGTTATTACCAAAAAACTCTTTAGTGCGATCTATTTCGAAAGAACCTAACCTCGCAGATCTTTTCAAATGATAAAGTTTTTGATTTATAATGAATTTCAAAAAATTTTTTACAGGAAACGTACGTATATTGGTTTTATACTGATTGGAATTTTGATACCATTCATCGTTGGAGCAATTGATAATGGCGGGACTATGTTAGAAAAAAGTATTTACGGTCAATTATCTGATTCCTTTTTTTTTGTTGGCTCTTTAATTAATGGATATCTCGCCACCTACATTATTATAGCAGTATTGATTACTCATATGCCATTTTTGTCCACAATTATCGCTGCAGATATTGTGTCGGGGGAGTACTCAAAAGGTACTTTCAGACTATATCTTTCTCGACCTATTTCAAGATCAAAAATACTTCTGAGTAAATTAATCATTGTCTATCTGTACACTATTTTATTAATGGCGTTTTTTATTGGTTATTCTCTTCTGATAAGTGTAGCTTGGTTGGGGACCGGAGAACTTGCTGTTTTTCATATGGGTTTGCTCTTTCTTTCAAAAGACGAAGCGTTAATTCGATTTTTCATTGCGTTCTTAACCTCTACAGTAGTTATGTTAACTGTTTCCTCTCTATGCTTTTATATATCAACTATTTCAAAGAACAGCGTCACTCCCATTATTATTACCATTAGCACTGTTTTTGTTGGAACCGCAATTTCTATTATACCAATTGAGTTTTTTAAAGTTATAAACCCATATCTTTTTACAGGTTATATAAATTCTTATTTAAGTGCCTTTCATGATCCAATACCTTATGATGGAATTTTAAGATTAATTCTTATATGTTCCTTTTGGACCGGAATTTTTTTAGCTCTTGCTTTTAATCATTTTATTAAAAAGGATATAACAGATTAATGAAAAGAATACTGCTCGTGACTTGTTTTATTTTTCTGCATTTTGAGGTAAATGCAAACAATAAGTCTATTGACCGACTGATAAATAATACAAATTCTCAATTTGAAAAAGTAAAAGACTTTCAGGCAAAAATGAGTGTTAGGCTTAATGTTCCTGGTTTAAGAATGCCTAAAAAAACTTATAAAGTTTACTACAAGTACCCTAATAAATTTAAAGCAGACACTAAAGGATTCGGTATACTACCAAATACAGGCATTTTCACATCCCCAAAAGACAATTTTGACAATCTTAAAGATCTCAGATTAAATAATAATTTTACCAAAGAGGAAGCACATTGTTTAGTAATTACTGGCACTTTAATTCCTGATAGCCTAAAGGCACAATTTCCAAGCGAGTATGCCAAATTAACTTTTGATCCCCTAGTTGATGTAGTAATTGATACGACTAAATGGTTAATAAAAACTGTAACAAGTAGAATTGATACTGTCAAATTATTTGAAATAACGAATGATTATAATCTATATGAAGGCAAATTTTATTTACCTGAGGAATCAAAAGTAGAATACTTTATTAAAGATGCTCGCTTAGCTAGCTGGTTAAAAAAAGACGTAAAAACTCTTATGGATACAAATAAACTAGAAGCGAATAGTGATGTAATAAAAGGATCTATTACAGTTAATTATTCAGAATATAAAATAAATAAAAACCTACCAGACAGAATTTTTAAAAAGAGAAAACCTGATTAAGAACAAGCCTTTTGAAGGTAAACCATAACTGCATTTTGGGCATGCATTCGATTTTCAGCCTCATCAAAAACTATTGAGTTTTTTGACTCCATCACTTCATCTGTAACCTCTTTTCCTCTTTCTGCAGGAAGGCAATGCATGAACAATGTTCCTCTACCTGTATTTTTCAATAATTCCATAGTTACCTGATAATCAGCAAATATTTTTTCTCTATCCTTAGCTTCTTCTTTTTGACCCATGGATGCCCATACATCAGTGTATATAACATCTGCTCCTTTAACCGCAGAAATAGGATCATGGGACGATTCATACGTTGAGATATTAGACTCATTTACCATATGGATAGTTTTTTCATCTGGATCAAACCCTGAAGGATTGCAACAAACAAAATGCATAGGCAATCTGCAAGCTAATTGCAACCAAGAATGAACAATGTTATTACCATCTCCTAGATAGACAACCTTAAGATCCTCTAAATTTTTTCTGTGCTCCCATACTGTTAAAATATCAGCTAAAATTTGGCAAGGATGATTATAGTCAGTCAGACCATTTATTACTGGTATTGCAGAATATTCAGCTAACTCTATAATATGTTTATGGTCAAAAAGTCTGGCCATCATCATATCATTATAACGACTAAATAAACGTGATATATCTTTAATAGCTTCTCTCTTTCCAATTCCAATATCATCTGGGCCAAGAAACAAAGCATTTCCACCCATCCACTCAAAACCAGTTTCAAATGAAACTCGGGTTCTTGCAGAAGGTTTAGCAAAAATCATGGCTAAAGAACGATCTTTGAATGGCTTATATTTTTCTTTATTTTGAAATTTTATTTTTAGCTCTTTTGCTAGATGAAGTAACTCCCAAATTTCATCAGCACTATAATCAGCAAGATGTAAAAAGTGTTTTCCCATTATGCCCTCTACAATATATATCTACTTAAATCAGGGTCTTCTAATATACCTGACAACGATTCTTTAACAACTTTAGCAGTGATTTTTATTTTTTTCTGCCCACGTTTTGGATGCTCAAAAAGAGGTTCCTCAAGTAGGGTTGACATGATCGTATGTAATCTTCGTGCACCAATGTTTTCCATTTTATTATTAACGCTAGAAGCTAACTCTGCAACCGCTCTTATAGCAGCAGCGTTAAATTCTAACTCAACATCTTCTGCACTTAAGAGCGCTGTATATTGTTTAATTAATGCTGATTGTGGATGAGTGAGTATCTTCACAAAGTCTTCTGTTGTTAATTTCTCTAGCTCTACACGAATTGGGAAACGACCTTGGAGCTCTGGTATCATATCAGAAGGGGTGCTTACATGAAAAGCTCCTGCAGCAATAAATAGAATATGGTCAGTAGATACCACACCATACTTTGTATTAACATTGCTTCCCTCTACAATAGGCAATAAATCTCTTTGCACACCTTCTCTGCTTACATCTGGACCTGATCCCCCATTGTTACCTACCACTTTATCAATCTCATCTAGAAAAACAATCCCATTATTTTCAGTCTTATCTCTTGCAAGCCTAAATACTTCATCTTGATCAATCAATTTTGAAGATTCATTTTCAATTAATACTTCCCTAGCATCTTCCACAGACATTTTTTTTGTCCGTTTTGATTTTGGTAACGCCCCTGAAAGCATATCTTTTATATTCATTCCGATGTCTTCCATTCCTGCAGGACCAAAAACTTGCATTCCTATAGTGGTTTCATCTGATAATTCTATTTCTATAATTTTATTTTCAAATTCACCATTTTCTAGTTTTTTTCTAATCCTCTTTCTTGTTCTTTCATGTCTATCTTTCATCTCTTTTGATAGATTTGTATCCTGTTTGTTGCCCTCGGGATAGAGAATATCAATAATTCTTTCATTTGCCAATCTCTCAGCAATTTCTATAACGTCATTTTCTTTCTCTCTTGTGACCATAGATACAGCAGTATCCATTAGATCTCTAACAATAGATTCGACATCCCTACCAACATAACCAACTTCAGTAAACTTGCTGGCTTCTACCTTGATAAATGGAGCATTTGCTAAGGAAGCTAATCTACGAGCTATTTCCGTTTTGCCTACACCAGTTGATCCAATCATAATAATATTGTTAGGCATAATTTCTTCTCTTAGACCTTCTTCCACTTGTTGTCTTCTCCATCTATTCCTAAGAGCGATCGCAACTGATTTTTTGGCGCTATTTTGGCCAATAATGTATTTATCTAATTGTTTAACAATTTGCTTTGGAGTCATTTCTTTCATGTGATCTCAATTACCGATATAGAATCATTGGTATAAATACAAAGTCCAGATGCAATTTTTAATGATTCTTGTGCAATTTTTTTTGCTGAAAATGTTGAAGATTTCAGGAATGCAGTTGCGGCAGCTTGTGCATATCCACCGCCTGATCCGATAGAAACAATCTGGGCGTCTGGCTCAATAACATTACCATCTCCAGCTATAATAAAACTATTTCGTGTATCCATCACAACCAGCATGGCATCTAAATGCCTTAACATTTTATCCATTCTCCAATCTTTTGCAAGCTCAACAGTCGCCCTTTTTAGATCACCTTCAAATTGTTCTAGCTTCTGTTCAAATTTTTCAAAGAGTGTGAGTGCATCGGCAGCAGCACCTGCAAATCCACCCAAAACTTTATTTTGTGTATGTTTAAATTCACGTACTTTTACTGCTTTTTGTTTAAATGACATATCCCCAAAGGTAATTTGCCCATCTCCAGCCATGGCAACCTTTCCTTTATGACGAACCCCCAAAATAGTAGTAGCTCTTATATCTTTCATAAAAATTATTGAACTAATTCTTTAAATAATTTGGAATCTCCAGGTAAAACAAGAGTTGTTTTATCATCTATAACTTTTTCAAAAGTCTCTAATGTTCTAATAAACTCATAGAATTTTGGGTCTTTTGAAAAAGATGACGCATAGACATCTAGAGCTTTTGCTTCTCCTTCTCCACGAATTTGTTGTGCTGTTTTATAAGCATCTGCTAGTATGACAGTCTTATCACGGTCTGTAGCAGCTCTAATTTTTTGAGCTTCTTCTTCTCCTTCTGATCGAAATTTATTTGCCTGTCGTTTTCGTTCAGCTTCCATTCTAGCATAAATAGATGACTCATTTTCTTGCGGCAAATCAACTCTTCTGATACGAACATCAATGACCTCTATACCATATTTGCTTGTTTCTTCATTGCTTGCCTTGGTTACTTTTTCCATAATAAGCTCACGATTTTCAGTGATTATTTCAACCATGTCATGGGTACCTAATTCTTGTCTAAGCTCTGAATAAACAATATCATCTAATCTAGTTTTCGCGGTAGGTACAGCAGCAACCGTCTGTAGAAAAAGTAATGGATCCGTTATTCTCCATCGAACGTAATTATCTATGATTAAAGATTTCTTATCTTTACTTAAAATTTCTTCAGGAGGTACATCATATTCTAAAAGCCTTTTTTCAAAAGAATTTGAAGTTTGAAGAGGAGCTGGTAGTTTCCAATTTAATCCTGGCTCTTTCAAGGTTCGTACTGGTTTACCAAATTGTAATATTACTATCTGTTCAGTTTCATCTACTATTATAACAGTGGAAAGACCAAACAACAAGAGAACCAAAATTAATGCTATCGATAAGTTTTTCATTATTTCTTCCCTCCTTTTTCCTTACCAGTATTGAGGTTTAGAAGATTTAACATGTTCCCGCTGTTTTTATCGGGTACAATAATTTTTTCTATATTTGGTAAAACCTTTTCCATCGTTTCAAGATATAACCTTTTTTCTGTAATGGTTTTTGCTTTTCTATATTCTTTAAGTATCGTTGTGAATTTTGCTGCATCTCCCTCTGCTCTTTTTACCCTTGATTCTTTAAATCCTTCTGCATCTCTAATCATAGCTTCTCCCTCTCCGCGTGCTTTTGGAATGACATCATTTCGATAACCTTCAGCTTGATTTATCATTCTATTTTTATCCTCTTTAGCGGAAGCGACATCTTTAAATGCCCCAATTACCTCTTTAGGAGGAGAAACATCTTGTAATTGTACTGCAACTACATGAATTCCAGAATTATAATTATCTAGGATTGATTGTAACTGGTTTTTTGTTTCCTCCTGAATTGTAAATTTACCAGTTGTGAGAGTTTCATCAATTTTATTTCGACCAACAACTGTTCTTAAGCTTGCCTCTGCTGCCTCACGTACAGTTAATTCAGGTTCTACAATCCTAAAAAGATATGCAACGGGATCTTTAATTTTATACTGAACTATCATTTCAGCATCTACAATATTTTCATCTCCTGTCAACATCAGACTTTCTTTTTCCACAGTTCTATATTGCCCATTTTTTAGTGTACGAAAACCTATTTCAATTCTTTTTACTTCAGTTACTTTAGGGGTATTAACAGTTTCGATAGGGGAGGGGAATTTCCAATTTAGCCCAGATTGGACTACTCTAGTGAACTTCCCAAAAGTACGCACGACACCAACCTCATCTGGACCAACCATATAAATACCTGTCGCAAGCCAAAGTAGAATTAGTCCTATAAGAACCGGTGTGATTTTGAAATTAAAGTCAGGAATCTGAACTTCTTGATCGCCGACCATTATTCTTCTAGTTGCCATAACAACCCCCTTTTTAAATTATCTTTCTTAATCGTGCAACTGGATAACCTAGTTTGTCACGATATTTTGCAATAGTTCTTCTAGCTAAAAGGTATCCATTTTCACTAAGTTTTTTTACTAAAGTATCATCGCTGTAAGGAGCATCTTTATTCTCTGATTGAATAATATTCTCCAAAACCCGCTTGATAATAAAGGTACTTATAGTAGAACCATTAGAAAGTTGAATAGAATCTGTAAAAAAATATTTCAGTTCGAAAATACCATAAGGTGTATCTACAAATTTACCTCTAGTTGACCTACTAATAGTTGAAATATCCATTTTTATATAGTTTGCAATTTCTTGCAATCTTAATGGTCTTAAAAAATCCATGTTGCCTCCAAACCACTCAGGTTGGAATCTAATAATCGCATGCATTACATTCACCATGGTTATTCTTCTTTGTTGGATTGCTTCAATGAACCATTGTGCAGAATCTATTTTTTCTTTAATAAACCTTTTAGCTTCTCCATTAAACTTATTGTTTTTTACTTGATCTTTATAAAATCTATTTACTCTTAGTTCTGGTAATCCAGAGTCATTGGTTGTAATGACCCAGTCGTCGCCATCTTCTCTAATTACTAAATCAGGAATTACAGTTTGAAATTTATCTCTATATCCTTCACCAGGGCGAGGATTTAAATTAGAAATTATTTTAACCACTTCTTGTAATTCAATGCTGGAGCACTTATACCTATCTTTTATTTTATCATATCTTTTATGCATGAAATCATCGAATGATTTATCTATTATTGTATACGCTAAAGAAGTTCTTTGATCTTCTAGTTGAATCATTAAACATTCTTTTAAGTCTCTAGACCCTATCCCTTTAGGATCTAGCCTTTGAACTTTATGGAGAATTGGTAAAACTTCTTCTTCAAGTTTGTCAAATCGGTCAGCTATAAGAATTAGATCAGTGTCTAAATAACCTCGATCATTTATATTCCAAATAATTTCTTCTGCAATCTCATATTCGTCATTTTCTAATTTAACAAATTGAAGCTGATCTATAAGGTTTTCAGAAAAGGTGTTTTGATCCGGGATTGGGATTTCTTGTTTTTGTTCGTTAAGAAAGTAATTTGATTCATTGCTATACATATCTTCTAAAGAGATATCCATATCTTCAATGGGATTTTCTAAATCAGCATTTTGATCTTGGTCAGGCTCGATTTGTTCCAAAGTTGGATTCTGCTCCAGCTCTTCAATTATTGTTTGCTCAAGGTTTGTAAGGTTTAATTGTAACAGCTTAGCATTTAAAACTTGTCTTGGAGCAAGTTTTTGTTTTTGAGATTGTATTTGTTTTAATGAAGTAGACATTAGCCTAATTTAAAATTTTCGCCTAGATAAAGTCTCTTTGCTTCTTTATCTTTGGCCAAAAATTCAGAGCTACCCGATTTTAGTATTTGGCCATCAAAAAGCAAATAGGATCGATCAGTAATAGAAAGAGTTTCTCGCACATTATGATCAGTAATCAATACACCTATGTCTTTTTTTTTAAGGCTGTGGACGATCTCTTGGATTTCTTCCACAGCTATTGGATCAACACCTGCGAATGGTTCATCCAACAATATAAAATCTGGATCCATACATAGGCTCCTTGCTATTTCAGCTCTACGCCTCTCACCTCCTGACAATTCATGACCCTTATTTTTTGATAGATGGAGAATAGAGAAGTCACTTAGAAGACCTGTGACTTTATTTTTTTGATCATTAAAGCTTAAATCATTCCTCATTTGTAACACTAATTGTAAATTTTCTTCAACTGTAAGTTTGCCAAAAATAGATGGTTCTTGTGCGAGATACCCGATCCCTTTTCTTGCTCTTTTATACATAGGATAGTCGGTTATATCATAATTATCTAAAAAAACGTGACCTCGATTTGGATTGATCATTCCTGTCATCATATAAAATGATGTTGTTTTACCTGCGCCATTCGGGCCAAGAAGCCCCACAATCTCGCCTCGGTTTACTGAAATATCAACACCTTTAACAACTAACCGTTTACCATATAGTTTTTGTAAACCTTCAGTGCGTAGTGTATCATGGCGTTTTCTCAACATCAATTAATCCCTGTCACTCCTGACGGGTTTATTATCCTCCAATTTTCAAGATCTGAATTGGACTCAAAGCCTTTGCCAAACAATGTGTCATTGTCTAAAGTTGTTATCATAATACTGTCTTTTGTAAAAAGCTTTTCATCTTCTGCAATCCAGTACAACTTTTCTGTGTATAGAGTAATGCCACTGTCTGACTTTGCAATAACATTACCAATGGCTAACATATCATTTGATTTTTCATTGATTTCAGATTTATCGGAAAAAAGTGTTGACGTATGCTTTTCGTCCAAATCAAAAAAATCAACAACTACATTTTCATCTAATACAATATACTCTCTTTCATTGTATTTCTCTAAATGTCCTGAACTTACTTTTGCTCTCATATTACCATCATGAGTCAAAATTATTGTAACCCCCCAACTTTCTTGATCGGGGAGCCCATCGCTTGATGGTAATTCTATTTTTTTTGTGTCAACGCATGAAGACACTAAAAGTATTATAAGGCATGCTTCAGATCTAATCACAATATTAACTATTTAATATCTTATGCCGCATTGATTGAAGAACTTCATCCATCCGGCCTTGCTCATTAATTAACCAAGAAACTGCTTCACGAAATGCTCCAAAACCTCCAGCTGTCTTGGTATTGTAGATAGAAATTTTCTTAACCATATCAATAGCATTTGCAACTGCTATTGGAACACCTACCTTCTCCATAACTGGGATATCAATTAGATCATCACCAACATATGCTATTTCAGAGCTAGCTATATTATATTTTGTTTTTAGTTCTTCGTAAGCATGAATTTTATTTAAACCGCCATTATAAACATCTTCGATTTTTAGCTCTTCTGCCCTGTATTTGGTAGCAGGGGAAAACCTGCCTGAAATTAATGCGATTTTATATCCTGCAGCTCTTGCCATTGCTACGCCAACACCATCGCTTACATTGAATTTTTTAAATTCTTGGCCATCGGTACCCTTGTATAAGGTGCCGTCAGTCCAAACTCCATCGACATCTGAAATAATCATTTTTATTTTTTTTACATTGGGAGTCAATTTATAGCCTCATAAATGCATTTCAACTTTTTTAGTAAGTCTTCCAATTTAGATAAAGGCCATTGTGTGGCGGCATCTGATTTAGCATTTTTAATATCATGATGCACTTCCATAAAAATCCCATTGCAACCAGCCGCCACCGCTGATTTAGCAAGCGTCGGTATCATCTCACGCATGCCTGAAGACGTGCTTCCATTGGCACCAGGGAGCTGGGCACTGTGAGTTGCATCAAAAACAACTGGATAACCTAACTCTTGCATAATTGGTATAGATCGCATATCTGCAATTAAGTTATTATAACCAAATTGTGTTCCTCTATCTGTGAGTAATATTTTTTCAAAATTGGCTTCATTCAACTTAGCGACCACATTCTTCATATCCCAAGGTGATAAGAATTGACCTTTTTTAACATTAACAGGGATACCTGTCTCCGCTGCAGCAACCAATAAATCTGTTTGACGACATAAAAATGCAGGTATTTGGATAATATCTACGACTTCAGCAACTCTTTTGGCTTGAGAAGGTTCATGTATGTCTGTAATAACAGGGCATCCCAATTCTTTCTTAACATCATGAAGAATTGATAGCCCTTTATCTATACCAAGTCCTCTAAATGAAGAAAATGAGGACCTATTTGCTTTATCAAATGAACTTTTAAAAATTACTTTAAGCTCAAGGCGATTTACTATTTCACAAATAGACTCTGCCATCATTAATGAATGATCTCTACTTTCAATAACACACGGTCCAAGGATTAACGCTAAAGATTTACCACCAAAATAAACATCATTTACTTTAATTATCCTCATAATGAATTCCTTACTGCTGCATTGATAAAGTCTCTAAATAATGGATGAGCTTTGTTAATCCTGCTTTTTAGTTCTGGATGAAACTGGCTCGCAACAAACCACGGATGATTTTTCACCTCTATCGTTTCTACCACTTTCAACTCTTGATTAACTCCAGAAAAAATCAACCCGTTTTTTTCAAGTATTTTTTTATACCTGTTATTAAACTCGTATCTGTGTCTATGCCGCTCTGAGATTTTCTTTTTCCGATATGCAGCATATGTCTTTGTTCCAACCTTGATCACACAATCATATGCT
>MDTE01077834.1_pt1 | contig 11826 bp, 10 predicted proteins | sample 811231 | NCBI WGS metagenome assembly MDTE01 (sample SAMN05326651, study PRJNA326480) | marine metagenome | isolation source: seawater | place: Indian Ocean: Red Sea | collected 2010
AAATATTCGAAATATTTTCAATGATTGGTATGGCTGGAAGTAAATGAATAGAAGATGCCATTTTCCCCTTGATCGTGATTCCTTGTTCATCGAGGTAATTCATTTTGAAAAGTTTTTTTTGAATTTTTTCCATCACGGCGATAGACTGTTGCGTCATCTCGGTGTACTTTATTTCCAAAAGTTCAATTTCCTTTGTTTTTTTCTGAATAAGTTGTTGATGTCGAAGATCTTCAATCAAGGATGGATATTCTTCTTGGAGAAGATGTTGATGCCTTTTATTTTTTTTCAACTTTTTGGATGATTTAGCACTCTCCAAATGTATGTACTCTTCCATCACGTCCGACGGCGTATTCAGTTTTTTTTCATTCATTCCGCGTAAATGTTCCTTCTCTTGAAAGATACCTTGTAAGAAATCGTCTTCTTTATCCTTTCGTTGTATGATATGAAAAGATTTTGTATATAAATCCATTACATTCATCTCATTCCAAAATAAATGGTAGGACATTTTAAATTTACTCAACAACAATGGTGGTATGCCTTTCAAAAGGGTATCCATGTCACGAATAGAATGATCACGATACAAATTTAACAAGTGAATCACATTTCCTTTTGTATCGATCCCTCGCCTTCCCGCTCGACCAGCTGCCTGTGTAAATTCATGAGGATATAAAAGGCGATACTGTGTACCATCAAATTTGTAAATATTCGTAAAAATGGTGGTCCGAATTGGCATATTCAACCCAACACTAAACGTTTCCGTTGCAAATAATACTCGGATAATGCCTTTTTCAAATAAAATTTCCGTTAATTCTTTCAAGACAGGAACCATTCCACTATGATGAATCCCAATCCCTTTTTCAACGCGTTTGACAAAAGTTTGAAATTCTGGTAATTCAAAAAATTCACTGGCATTCGGAAATTTTTTTCGCAAAATGGATTTACATTCTTTTTCTATCGTGTACGGAACTTTTGAATCAAATGGTAAAATACTGACATTGACACTTTCTGCAAAGTACTCAAGCTGTTTTTTCGACAGTACAAAACAAACGGCAGGTAACATATCTTTTTCTACCAAATGTTTCAAGACACTTTCAATACAGAAACTCGCGTTGCAAGAATAATGATGATCGTCCATAATTTTTCGCATTTTCAACAGTTTTTCATAGGCAGGGAAATCAAATTTGGAATTGGAAATAGGGACAAGTTTGTTGGTCACTGTCTGTGCAAAGTCCGTTTGGTTTCGTGAAAGTCGCTTTTGTAGAAACGAGGTATGTGTCAAAAATCCGTAATGATCCAATGGAACCGTGCGTTCATTCATCTCTCCCAAGTAGACTTTTTTAGTGGACCTTTGTTCGATCCAACTGGCAAACGCGTGTGGACTGTCCAATGTTGCCGACAGAAGAACAAGTTGAATATGTAAAGGACATTGAATCAACAGCTGCTCCCAAACATGCCCTCGATCCGCATCATTAATCATGTGAATTTCGTCGTGAATAATGCAAGCAACATTTTCAAAGTATTCATCCATACTAGACGTTAAACATTGATTCTGTAGAATTTCGGCTGTCATAATGACAACATCTGCATTCGGATTAATTTGAATATCACCTGTCATCAAACCGATCGAAATGGTTGGAAATTTTTGAGAGAATTCATAATATTTTTGGTTGGATAATGCTTTTACAGGAGACGTGTAAAAAACACGTTTCCCTTGTTTTGTAAAATGATCAATAGCAAATAGTGCAGGCACAGTCTTTCCTGATCCAGTCGGAACACAGCTTAACGAGTGATGTCCATTGGACAGTGCATAGATGGCCAATTCTTGAAATGGACTTAATGGAAAAGGAAAAAGTGAACATTCAATAGAACCTGAAAATGATGTAACGACCATAATGGCTTCTGAAAAACCGACTATTCTGGAAAGAAAAGTCAATTTTTGGTCCGTCTCGCCTTTATCCAAATTGTAGTGCATGCCAAGATAGTCAAAAAAAAAACTGGAAAATAAATAATAGAGTTCGAATACTTAAAATCAATTTCATTGTACTACTTTTTCAATTTATAATGTTCTTTTTCGGAGGAAAACTTTTGACAATGCATTATTATGCGCTATCACAAACGATTCGGGTGTGGTCCATTTATATAACTCAAACAACTCCAACTCCTCCTTCTCCAGTGACCTGTAGTCTCGGCGAAAGAGTCTATCCGAGAAACGGCGTGATTCGAATAGATTATCAATTTCAAAGTGTAGTAGTAGTATTTCATGGTGGAACTGTAAACTTTCAAACCACGAATCATCAAATATTTTTCTACCCACCCTCGTCGTCTTCATCCGCTCTTCCTTTTTTGTTTTTTCAATTGCAGATTTTATTTCCTGCGTATTTTCCTCCAAAGATGGATTTTCTAAAAATTCGGAGATATAATTTTGAAGGTCAAAGCACCCAATTTTCCCAAGGGTAAGAGTTGGATCTGTGAACATGTCCGAATATAATTTGTCATTTTCCCATTCCCGTTCAATGAATTCAATGTAAATATGACGCAAATCAGTAATCATACTTTTTCGACGCAAATCACAGATACATGGTAAACGTACATGATTCAGTTCGTAGAGGAATAACAATATCTTTTGTTTTAACAAACTATACTGTTTGACTGTGATCCAGGTTCCTGCGAACGATGGACTTTTTGGGAAAATCCTTTCCATATTGTTTACCATGTAGAAAAGAATTTGAAGAAATGCTTCCACTAGTGCCATCTTTTCATAGATCTGGGATACACGTGTAATTAAAAGTAGAGAAATATCTTCAAATGTTTTTGATACATGGTGTTCCGAAAATCCTGTTTTCCAAAAACCGTGTTCCCACGGTTGTATCCCCGACCAGCCTATCCTGTCTATTACGTTTAAATAAAATAAACTCAATGCGTTCATGCAATATTCAATATGCAATGGATTTTCCACAAAGTCATATTTACCGTCGACGGGATAATCTTTGTATTCATTGTGTAACATCGTAAGGAAAAAGTTTGTTTGTTTTCGATACTTGAACAATATGGGTATCGAAAGGATCATACTATTTCTGAGGTGTGTAAAAAAGTTTTAGCAAAATATATAAATTCGTTTCATGAAAAAAATAGACATATATGTTTGTATTCTATAGTCGTCTCAATTTTTCCCACTAATTACCAAAAAAATTCAATTTTTCTTCAAACAAAAGTAATATATAATTTTTTTTTTTTCCTCTAAAAAAAAAAAATGACACCATTGGCTACATGTCGAAAAAGAAAGTACAAGAAACCATTGTTAAAAAAATGTCTTGCGTTACATCTTCCCGTCCAAGAAAGCATGACAATTGACGAATTATGTGAAATTTACCATGGAGCAATCCAACGGAGTTCGTCACGACAGACACAACCCAAGACGAATCTCATGAAAAAAAAGTTAGAGAGTCGTGATTTCAATGGGATTGCCCGTTATCTTTTAACTTGTTATACGTAAAATATCCATAAGGGGTTTCATGTACTGGACAACTTCTTGTCTTACAGATTCGGTAAATTGGAACGTTGGATTTCTCGAAAACGCCAAGTATTGTCCAACACAAGACAACACGCGAAACATAACATGATGGGATACATTCGTAGATCTCGGTGAAAACCAATTCAAAAATACGACATGTCTGTCATAGAAGGACTGAATGACATTATTCGATTCGAGTAAAAAATTCGGATACTTTTTCGGAATGACACATGGTGGTTTTCCTTTACTTGTCCCTGTGTAAATATTGTTTCTAGGATCATTGATAATTTCTTTTTGTATTGTATCGATGGAAAATACTTGTTTGAATTCCTCTTCGCCAGTTTCGGCAGACTCATTTATTGTACCTGTATACTTTGGACTGCTGGAAATTCCAAAGGACTGTAGAAATGCAGTGGTTTCCAACACATTCAGACATTCCAATGGAATTTTGTAAACAAAAGGAAAACATGTGCATGAAAAAAAGCGTTTCCGAAATTCATCCATTCGATTCCTTCGTAAAATGACATCTCGTGGAATACCGTATAACGTTTCCATCAAAAACAATCCAAAATCACGTTTCTGACCTCTACTTCCATGAACCAAGTGTCCAATCACACGGAACATGTCTGTCCCAGGTGTATAAAACGGAAAGTATCCATAATGGTACAATCGCGTGCTACAATTTGAAAAAACATCACGTGGATTTGTCGTGACCGTGGAAAACCCAAAATCAATAATTTTGACTTTATACGCTTCAAATCGATAACATGTATCACCCAACAGGATGAAGAAGGGTGTCTCGACCGTTTCTACCAAAATATTCTCAAAATTCAAATCATAATGGGTAAATAATAATTCACGCTGTGCAATTTCGAGCGACAGTATGATTTGAAAAAAGACTTGATACAACTGTTCCATCGAACAGTGGTGTACGAAGGATTCAAAACTCTCTCCCTGTGTGTATTCTTGTTTTACGCTCAAGAATTGACGATCATTATGCAATGCATAGGTAAAATTAAAGGTCGGTAAAACTTGACGAAGATAATTCAATCCATAAATTGTTACAAAGTATTCATTGTAGATACCCGTGTACTCTGTACAATTTTTGCAAATTTTTTTCAAAAAAGAAAATCCAGTGTTTCCCAGAATCTGCACCAAATTTAATTTGTTCCTGTCCATGATGAATACATTTTCTTCGTCTTGTTTTTTGTAGGCTAATCGATATAATTTGGACGATAAAGACACTGTCGATTCTTTTTCAATATATTCGATCCACTGTAAAATCTGTGCGATATTTCGCTGATATACACATCCCTGAAATTTTGTAGGATCATAGGTCACATTCTTTTTTTTTTTTCGAAAGTTTGGGATTTCTGGAAAAGTATAATATGGAAAATGTTGATAATTTTGCGCACCTAAAAAATTCATTTCTTACACTATTGTTTTTTTTTTTCTGCAAAAAGAATATCAAGATTTTTTCAAACGTTTTAGGAAAAGGGAATCCAATGGTTCCAATTCCGCTCCAAGTTGAAATGTTGAAAGATTAATATTTTTTTCAGGAAGGTAATGCTTGTCAATCAATTCATGTCCTTTGAACGTGATTGGGTTTTCCACATGAATAATTTGTTCAATCATACTTGCCATGATGGATGGGTGCATACATTGTTCACGGCGACCGACTCCACGTAAACGAATTGCGTCGGTCCATAATGGAAAATAGGTCCAAATGGAATTGACACTAATGGGTTTGTCATGCAACAGGTACGATAAGGATTTCATATACGTTGTCTGTGCTAACTTAGATTGCATATACGGTGTCAAATATCGAACCTTTTCGTCGATACGGTAAGGCGGGGAAAAAAACACGACATGCCCTTCTTTTTGAGATAGTAGATTTGGTAATAGTTCCTGTGTAATTCGGATCGGGGATATTGTGTTGACCATGAAAAGTTTTTGTAAATGATCCAAACTTTCTTTGTGATGCGTGGATAGGTATCCTGCATTATGAATCAATATGTTGACATCAGGATGATTTGTTTTTATCTCATCAGTGAGCTGGTTTACCGTCGATGGATTTGCCAAGTCTAATGCAAACCCTTTTGTTTGAGGTATTTCTGACTCTATTGTTTTTATTTCCGAATCCTTTCGACCCGTAAAAATAGTTGGAATCTGTAATTGACTAAATCGCTTCACCATTTCAAGTCCAGCCCCACGTGTGCCACCAGTAACAAGCGCTCTCATGATTTTTTTTTTTTGTCTTTTCAATGTTTATATTCTTTTATTTTTTCTTCAAAATTTGGAAGGAATGTAAATCAACCGAAAAAAACTATCTGATTGGTTTGCTTTCAAAAAATCATGGTAATAAGGCGAATCTTCATGATCCGTCAAAATATTTTCGTATAAAAAGATGAGGATATTCTTGATGGTTTCCCGTCGATAAAATTCCTGTCGATGTTGACACAAATACTGTCGTCGCGGTAGTGGAAATGTTTCGTACAATGCACGAAACAACTCGTTTTGTAGTCGTAAGGTGACACGATCATTGTCAAACGCAATTAAATAGTAATACAGCGTGTCAAAGACATTCATAACGTTTTTTTTTCCATAGACAAAAAAACTAGATTGACATAAAAAAATATTCTTTTTCATAAAAAAAAACACACAGATGGACTTTGTTGATTTCTTTCCAAAATACGAAAATATTTCAAACCCACATTTTTATCAAAATTTATATGAACAAAAAGAATTTTATGATTTAGCGGGACCAGGAAAAATAAAATCCTTTTATCATCATCAATTGATTCCTCAACGATTTTTATCTCCATGGACATTTTACCAATCTTTGTTTTTGGTGCATGACACAGGAACAGGAAAGTCAGGTTGCGTTGCATCGGTCTTGGATCTCTTAAAACATCATAATACGTTCATGCCTTTCATCTATGTGACAAATAATGACACATTGGTTAAAAATTTCAAACAAGAAATATTAAAACTCTGTCCTTGGGTCAAATCGTCGTTTCGAAAATTCCCATCCGACAATGAAACATCATTTTTTAAACGATATCGCATGTACTTTACAACATTTGGATCTTTTGAAAGAGAAATCATTCAAAAATTTCCAAAATCCCTGTTAAAAAACATGTTTATTGTTCTCGATGAAGCCCATCACCTTGTGACGAAACAAATGAAAAATTACGACATTGTACAAAACTTTTTGCAATCCATTCCTCGAAAAAAACTACTTGTGTTAACTGCGACACCCATGCGCGATGATGCGATGGAATTGATTTATTTATTAAATCTAGTCGTTTCCGTACCGTTTCCAACAGGAAAGGACTTTATCGACGAATATCTTACAGTGTCCAAACGAAACGATGTGGACCAATATGCTTGGAAGGAAAAAAAAGATGTCGAGTTCCGAAAAAAAATTCAAGGACATGTCAGCGTCTTTCGTCAAAAGATTGATCATGTCAACATTGAATATCATGGGGAAACGTTGGATGATGAATTATTTACCAAAGTCTATCTTGACTACATGAGCTCCTATCAAAATGATATCTATATGCAATCTTGGAATCGACCTGTCGAAATGGCAGAACTCGAAAATCTTCCAGAAGATTCCATAGCCGTACTTTATGATACACTATACAACCAATCCATACAATCTTCCTTAATGGTATTTCCGAAAGGGATACAGGGATCACAAGGGTCGGGTATTTATACCATGAAAGAGAATGCATTCAATGCTCAGTTCTTTAAAGATACGGGGTTGATTTTGAATCCGAAAAACGAGAGCGACATTCAACATAATTTAAAAAGGTTAAAAGAATATAGTATCATTTATTATAATTTGATATCAAACATTTTAAAAGCCAAAAAGACAAAGAAATTAATCTACGTCTACTCTGAACGAATTAATGGTGCTGGTATTTTACGATGTATTAATTTACTAAGACAGTGTTTTAATTTTTCAGGAGTGTCCTCTCGTGATTCCGTGCAGCGGATTTTGGAAAATCCAGCCGATCGATACATTTTTCTACAGGAAGATGATATCATGTCTTTACTTAAAATGTTTAACGACCCTAAAAACAAACATGGAGAATATATTCGTGTAATCTTTGGTACAGACAAGACGACAGAAGGAATCACCTTAAAGAACATTCAAGAAATTCATGTCGTGACACCAGGTTGGAATTTTGGTAAAAAAAATCAAGCGGAAGGTCGAGGGTATCGTCTAGGATCTCATCAGGACTTGTTGTCAACTAGTCGTAAATCAATCACGGTAGACATTTTCTTGCATTGCGCGGTACCAAAGGAGAGGGATAATTCCGTCAACATTTTACAATATATCAAGAGTGAAATCAAAGAACGTAACATTATGCTATTTCATTATGCCATGTTGATTGGGGCCATGGACTGTCAAATGAATTATTATCAAAATTATCAACCTGATGCCAGGGACAATTCAGCACTTTGTTACCTACAGCCTTGTGAATACAAATGCGATGGTATCACCAATATCGAAATCACGGAAAATGAAATTCATCAAGGAAATTACAATAGTTTTTTTATCGAAGCCACCAATAAAGTGATTCACGAAATCAAAACATTATATTTTTACGACAGTCGCCCAAAACAATTAGAAGAAATTCATATGAAATTACAGCACTTTAAATTTAGCATGTTTCAAATATTTTTTGCTTTGATGAAAATTATCTCCAAACCGCATCAGATCCCTTTACCTAGCGGAAGCGTCAAGTTTTTGGTAGAAAAGAACGATTATTTCTACTTGACATCCGATCGTTCGAATGTCATTTGGACGAACGATAATGCAGATTTTGATCAAAGCCATCTTGATGCCAATTTCAAAATATCCTATGACACAGAAACAATGATGATGCGTTGTTTCCGATCCAAACAATTTTTAAACAGTACCCTCTCGAAATGGCTTGCGTTTATCGAAACAGATGATCAATGGAATACGACTAGAATGTTTTTATCGTTTCCAACGTTTATACAGCAAATTCTGATTCAGCATTATCCATACCTGTCCAAATTAAAAAATGCAAAATTAAATGAAAAAACAGAATCAGTTGATTTTCCAGAAGATAAAGTATCCTCCGTACAAAATACTGCTCGAAAAGAAGAATTGGAAAAAAACCCCTATGGGTTTTATGGAATTCACGACAAAAAGTCCTTTAAAATACGCGATATTATTCCAGACAGCTCTACCATCGACAAACGGAAAATCACGAAAGGTCAATTTGTTTCTACTATCGAAATCCATCGTCTTTTATATTATATTGTGGTCTTGGAGGACAACATTATGAACCCCCAGTTACGAAAGTTTTTCCCCAACCATCCTGTTAGTTTCTTTACAGAATACAATACCATGACGATTGGCAATAAATTTGACAGTGTCATTGAAAAATATAAGGTGTTGGGACAAAAACAATTAAAAGATTCACAGAAACGTATGATTTTATTCTTATTGGAAATGTTTTCAAATCGCCGTCAACCGTTGATCAATATTTTGGCCTTCTTGTTAGAGAAACATAATTTATTTCTAAATTAGTTTTTTTTTCATTATTAGTATAAATGGAGTGTCCTATATGTAAAGATCAAGTATACATTCCTGTATCAATTATATGTTTCCCATGTTTCCGTATAAATGACATACATTGTCATACCTTTACCCGTTTCTGTCTATCTTGTGCATTTCAGTATTTGTCATTGAATATTTCACGACTTCATCGACCTTCCCGTGTGAAATGTATTTTTTGTGACCAAACCGCATCACCACGTCGATTGACTTCGTTAGACACAGCCATAGAATACGATTTTGTGTTGGCAAATACACTTGAGGCGAAACAATGTCCATTTTGTTTCTCATCGGTCGAAAGAATATTTGATCATTTAAAAGAATGTCCATATCTACCAACACAATGTAAATGTGGATTCGTCACGTTACGTGAGTTACAAAAGTACCATCGACTTCAATGCTCTCACTATCGAAAATGTACCTTGTGCTCTGAATTAATTCTAAAAGACGAGCTAGAAAAACACATGTCCGACATTCATCAATTTATGCCCTGTCTGTTGTGTGGACAACAAGTGTTTGCACCACTCATTATGGAACACCAACGTTCTTTTTGTCACCATCGAAAAATAGAATGCTGTGTCTGTGATTCGAAAGTAGCCTTCAAAGATCTAGAGGCCCATTATCAACACCATGTTCAAAAATTAGAATCCCTACTAACAGATCTCGATAGATTAACTAGCGAAATTCGTATGACTTTATCAAAAATTCGTGAAGAGGTTCAGAAACATTTTCAACCCTTGGTTTTACGATAAAAAAAAAAAGTAGTGTTGGTACTTAATCACAGTTTCGAAATTGCTCAACCATATCTTCAAATTGTTCCTGTCGGTGAGATTCTTCTGCTTCTAAATGATTAAGAAGATAATCAAGATATTCCTTTTCCTCTTGCTTCTTGGAATATATAAACAAAATATCTTTAATCTTTTCCATAATTTCCTTCGCTTGTTCATCCTCTTCCTTGAGAATTTCATATAAGACTTTACGATAAAAATCGACCTTTCGAAATTTATAAGGTGTACGAAAATGTTGTGTCAAGACGGGATTCAAACGATAACGACGCACCATACCTTCCAACTTTTGTTTTTGCTCCAGTAGGATAGGATCCGTATGAAAGTGACGAATGAAATGAGATTCGAGCGCACAACATCGTGCGTAGTTGATATTCCTATATTTTGTCCAATCAATAGAATAAAGACTCATCTATTTATGAGAAGAGTGAAAAAAGTAAATAAAAAAAGTCTACCGATAATATAGAAAACACAGATGGGGTTTCTGTCTATCTTATTCCCTAATTTTTCAGAAAAATTCAATTTTTGTTCAAAGTATACTTCAAAAAAAAAAACTTTTTTTTTTTTGCAAAGAGCATGTTTTTTACATTACCGATAGAGCTTCAACAATATATTTATGAGTATGATTCTACCTATCCTGAAATATATAAATTTGTGATGAAAGAACTCTTGATTGTGAGAGCCATGTATTGTCCTGAATATGTAGATCAAGATATGATTTTTCATCCACACATGAATCATGACGAGGTTTCATAAAAAAAAAGGGTACTCATGTTAATTTTGCAGGTGAATTTTGCAGGGACGAATCATCCATCATATTCGAAATGTTTCCTAACATTCCCTGTAAATTTCCCATAATTTTCTTTACATCTAAATTTCCATTATTCATATTTTCGCTCATATCCGAGACCAATTCAGAAAAGACACCACTGTTCATAATATTATTCATCATTTCCGTAGGATCCGTTGTTTTGCTGGGATCAATATGTTTACCGACTTTTTCAATCATATCCGTAAGAAAAGTATCACTCTTATCCTCTCGTGCAGCCATTGCTTTTTCCTTTTTTCGTTGTAATATTTCTTTGGCGCGAGAGGTCGGAATTAATACGGCAAGTAAGGTAAGCAAATGCTGCCATATGACTCGCTTGTCTTCTACCGAACATGTCGTAAAAATTTGTTTCAAATCTACGTATACCTTTTCACTATAGCTTATCGTCCAGGAATTGAACAACGTCTCACTATTTTCCAAAATGGCTTCTTGATTATCAAAGACGAATTGGTAAAACAGGGTAATGTGTTTTTTGATTGGGTCTTGGTGAATAATTCCCGTCTTTTCTAAAAGAAGGGCATATAACTCTAACGAATGTTGTTGATCTCCGTACAATTCCCTCAAGGCATGCACAAAGTCTACAATACATTTAAATAATACGATCTGGTCACTGGAATCAACAAGAGTGTTTTGATCAAACATGTTTTTTGTTTTCTTCCATACAAGCAATTATTTAAATCATTTTTTTTTTTTTGATTTAAACAGAAAATATTTTTATAGAAAAAAAAAATGTCATTTGGATCTTACGAAACCTCCTACGGTTATCCATCTGTCGATGCTTCACCACTTTTACCGAAAGAGGAATCCATTGCGGATGGAAATATTTCATATGTCAGAGAGACACAGGATCAGGAAGACTTTGAAAAGTCTTTAAAAGAGTTTGATATTGTGATTGTCGATGTTTGGGCTAATTTCTGTTCCCCTTGTAAAATGATAACACCTATGTATGAAAATTTAGCTGCAAAGTTTTACAGTAATATTATGAAAAAACAAGTTTGCTTTCTAAAAGATTGTATCGATCATGACACAAAAGATTCAATACATGGAAACCAAATTACTGCGGTACCCACATTTTTCATTTACGTCAAAGGGGAAATGG
>MDTE01105035.1_pt1 | contig 11826 bp, 8 predicted proteins | sample 811231 | NCBI WGS metagenome assembly MDTE01 (sample SAMN05326651, study PRJNA326480) | marine metagenome | isolation source: seawater | place: Indian Ocean: Red Sea | collected 2010
ATTTAGCGATATTTCAAAATTTCTACCAGGCATTGGGTAATATTGAATCAATACATAGCGACTATCAAATAAGTTGTTTACCTTGAGTGATATATCATAATCTGATATAGTTTTTGAGATAATTGCACTTGTGATGATTGTCTCTGGAAGCTGTTCTAATGGAAAAATAACCATGTTATTTTCAATTGGGTGATCATCACTTAAAAAATCTTCATATAGTTGATTGCTGGTATATTTTGTTGAAATAGTTACATCGACAATTGGCGTTTTTTGTGATAAGGTAAGTCGGACCTTGTCCTTCGGACGATATAGAAGTGGAATCTCTGAATTAATATTCTCCATCTCAAGATAACTATAAGTAAGATTTATATTAGCATTAATCTTACTCAACGGAATATTTGACCCAAATTCAAAGCCCAATCCCTTTACAGACTCACGATTAACTGATTTAACAGGGATTGTGTAAATAAAATCTATCATATCAGTATATTGATTAATAAAAATATTTCCAAATACGGTAAATGAACTTCCATTATTATATTTTAATCCCATCTCAAGATTCGTCAAAAATTCTGATTTTAAATCAGGGTTACCCATTAATAAGAGCCCATAACTACTTTCATACTCTAAGAATAATTCTGAAATAGATGGAGCCCTAAACCCTTCATTATATGACAAATAACCTGTTATATTTTGATTTATATTATGATAAAGACTAAACTTTGGAGAAATCGACTTGAATACTTTAGATTGATATCCATCGCCCCCTGTTACTTGTCTAAAATCATATCGTAATCCTAAATCAAATATTGTTTTCTTTATGATCTCTTTTCTATATTGGGTAAAACCCGCTATAGTAATTTGTTTTGGTTCAGTATAAATATTCCTTAAAACATTTGATCTCGACTTATCTGAAATAAATTCCATACCAAAGATTATATTCCCACCATTATTAAAAAACTTTTGTAGCTGACTTCTCGCTATATAGCTTTGGTCTCGGTAATGTGTCTTCCCAAGAATTTTATCACTTGGCGCATCATTGCGATCATTATAATCAGTATCAAATCGATTAGCTGCTAATGAAACAGAAAATACAGACTGCCCTAAGAAAGCTTTATAGTAGAATTGAAGATAATTACTTTGTCGTTCAGACTCTCTATATGAAACTAAGCCTGGATTATCTGGGTATACAAAACCAGGTTGGCCATTAAAGCTATTTGAATTAATAAATGAAAGTTGGATTTTTTGATTATTATATAATGCTTTATTAAGTTTAAGCGACAATCGTGTTTGTTTGTAACCCGAGTTAAATCTGTGCCCATCTGAGCTCCCATGCCCGAATGCACTGACAATTTTTGTATTATTTATATTCCCGGAATAAGACATTGAAAGAGCTTTTGAACCGTAGCTACCATAACGAAGTTCTGGAAACCATTCATTTGATTGACCACCTGTCTTTGTAACTACATTAATAACACCTCCCATGGAATTATTGCCATAAATTGATGAAGCTGGACCTCTAACTACTTCAATGTGTTTTATTGTTTCAAATGGAATTGCATTCCAATCAGAAGAGCCTGAATTAGGGATTGAGACCGGAAAACCATCTAATAATAGTAGTACTCTGTTATTATATCCTCCTGGTTTAAAATCTGAGGAACCTCGAATAGAGATATTAACATTACGACCATAAGCATGAGCACTTTGAACTTCTATACCATGTAAATTCCCAAGTAAAGCCGACAAAGTTTTTTGATCAGTATTTGAAATTTTATTTTTTTGTACTACCTCTGTGATCTCAGGTGAATGCTTTGAAGGGATCAAACCCATCACATTAATTGCCGTCCATTGGATTGGATCTTTTTGAAGTTTAATTTCTATGGATAGTTGATCAACATTATCGAAATCTAAAGTTTTTGAAAAAGATTTATAACCTATTATAGAAAAAAAGAGCTTATGGTCTCCTGAAGGGAGATCTACTAATTGAAAATATCCATTATTATCTGATGATGTCCCTATTCGTAGTTCATCAATAAATATGTTAACACTCTCTATTGGATTATTTGTATCAATATCATAAATATTACCTGATACTGATAAACCATTTATAACTGATATTAAGATAAGAAAAAAGCTAAAATAATACATCTAGAAGCATTAATTATTGAGTTTCGGATCTCTGATTAATTCATTAAGAAGATTCTCAACATCTTTATCAGTTACTCGCTCTTTTTTGTCTCCCATGAACACTAAACCCATAAAAAGGCCTCCTAGAGCTTTAAACATAAGCTGCGGGTCAACTTGAGGGAACTCATCTTGTTTTATACCATCTTCTAATAAGCCTTGTATAACTGCATAAAGACGATGTTGGTATTCTTTCCAAGGTTGGTTATCCAACTTAATCGCTTTTGGTACATCAAAGAGAAATTCGAATAAACCTGGCCTATCTTGAGCATTCTCAGCAATTTTAATCAGAACATTTACAAAGGTTTTTCTGGGAGTATTATCTTCTGATATTACCGGCTCTAAAGATTCCCAAATATTCTTCCAACCATCAACGAGTATTGCGGATAAGACATCTTCTTTTGATTTAAAGTAATAATACAGAGTAGCCTTACCAAATCCAGATGCATTTGCTATCTCATCCATAGTCGCGCCTTCAAGGCCTCGATCTTTGAAGACTTTTAGTGCGCCTAAAAGAATAAGATCTTGGCGCATTTTTCTTTCTTTTAGTTGTCGTTTTGAGAATGACATATTTGTTCCAAAATATTAAAATAGTTTTCGACTAACTAGTCGAAATTTAAAACTTAGATTCTTTTGTTTCAAAATGAATCGAATAAAAATATTAAAAAAATTCAATTTACTTTATATATTAATAATCAAAACATTATCATTATAGAGTAAGATCCTATAAAATTATCTTTATTATATAAAATGAAAAACGATTACAGCGACAGCAAAAATAAGATTGGTATTTTAATTTGCAACCTCGGTACGCCGAGATCTACATCGACAAAAGATGTTCGTTTTTATCTGAACCAATTTTTAATGGATAAAAGAGTAGTAGATCTACCTAGAATGATTTGGCTTCCAATTTTAAAATTAATTATTCTCAATATTCGACCAAGAAAATCAGCTAAGCTTTATAAATCAATTTGGACAAAAGATGGATCTCCATTGATGGTTTTTTCACAAAGTATTGTAAAAAAATTATCAAATAGCCTAGATACAAAATTTACAGTTTCTCTTGGTATGCGATATGGGACACCATCTATTAAAGAAGCTTTAGATGCCTTACGCAAACAAAAAATATCGAACATATTAGTATTGCCATTATATCCACAAGCAGGTTCGCCAACTACATCAAGTACATTCGATGCTGTAGCAAATTATTTAACAAAAATTTCATGGATGCCAAATTTACAATTTGTTTCGGGCTATCATGACCATCCTGATTATATAAACTCGTTGGCCAAATCTATAAATACTAGTTTCCAAAATAAAGGGAAGCCTGATAAATTAATTTTTAGTTTTCATGGAATGCCCAAACGATATCTAGATAATGGAGATCCTTACTATTGTTTCTGCCATAAAACTGCACGTCTTGTATCTGAAAAATTAAATTTTGATGAAGAATTTTATGAAATTGCATTTCAATCAAGGTTTGGTACAGAAAAATGGCTGGAACCTTATATGGATCATCTTTTAATTAATGAAGCAAAAAATGGGACAAAATATATTCAAGTTATTTCACCAGGTTTTGCTGTAGACTGTTTAGAGACTTTAGAAGAAATTAAGATACAGTATCATAAGCTATTTATAAACAATGGTGGAAAAAATTTAGAATACATCCCATGCTTAAATGATAGCGATGATCAAATAAATCTACTCAAATTGATAATTAACGACCATACACAAAATTGGTCTTCATAGTATTTCATTAATGAGAGAACGTGCATTCTTGAAAATATTATGTGTGTGTATATACTGAAATTGAGCATTACGACCAATTGTATATAAATTTTTAAAGTTAGATAAATATGAAAAAATATTATTTATCTTATCTTGAGCCCCCGTGTGCAACACTGGATAAGCATATTGCAGATCAATAAACCTATGATTTATGATATCTTCTTTTTTTATTAATCCATTGTCTAGCAGTAAATCACACGTTTGTTTAAAAATTAGTTCTTTGGGTTTTAAAGGTAGCTCAGACTCTTGATCATATGGTATCTCAACCACTATACATGTTTTATCTTTTGGAGCCATCTTTTTACTTCTATTTTTTGGCTCATAAATACGTGTGAATGGGTATATAGACTCAGGATAGTAAATAGATGCATTATCTGAAAATTTAGGTCTGTCTAAATAGACCACACATAGATATAAATTTCTGAATTGTATACTATTTAAAATATCAATAATCTGCTTTGGAGGGGAAGGCTCGAGCGCCTTGATTAAAACATGAATCGGTAAGGTGCTAATAACCCGGTCAACACTCGCAACTTTCTGATCTCTATAAATGATTTTGATTATTTTTTTATTTTGATGGATTATTTTTTTTATCGGTGAATTATATTGAATACAGTTATCATCAAAAGTACCAATAATTTTTTCAAATATTGTTCCAAAGCCATACTCTGGATAATAAAACGATCCATCCAGATGATTTGCATTATTTGAATTAAACAATAATTGTCTTAACAATGAACTAAGACTGAGGTGTTTTAATCTATTACCTGAAATTCTGGTATCGAGTCTATCAGCAGGACTTCCCCATAATTTTTCTGTATAATTGATAAGAAATAATTCAGATAAAGTCTTCCCATAATTATTATAGGCTAAAGATTTAAAATTAGTATCATGACTATTTTTAGTGATCATATTATTTATATTCTCAATTATAATCTTCAATATTGTCCTTTTATCTAGATTAGTCATTATACTTGAAATATTTAGTGGAAAATCTATCATTTTCCCTTGATAATATATCTGGCTTGGTGCTTCAACTTTTTTTAATTGCTCACCCATTAAGTTTTGTATTTCTAAAGTTATTTCATCATATTTATCATGAAATCTGTGTGCACCTGTATCAAACTTAAACTGACCATCAGATATTGTTTTACAATTCCCGCCAACCGAATCAGAGCTTTCATAAATTTTAAAAGACATTCCCTTTTTGTTTGCATAATACCCTGACGCAATCCCAGCTGGCCCACCTCCAAGAATATGAAGTTTAAATTGATCTTTCATATCACTTTTTTTCTAATGTAGACACATTAATTGATGCCCACATTCTATTTACATATGGATTATGAAAATAGACACTATCATTCACAATCTGATAATGACTTATAAAACTATCCTTAAAATCCCCAATTAAATAAAAGCCATCTATGTCTTGAGAAATAATTTTTTTAATATCATTTTCACTTTCAATATTTAAAAAATCACCCACCACTCCATTATACTTCAAATAATAATTGATAAGAGGTGTACTTACAATTATTGAGCCATCATCTTTAGCAATTAATTGATCTTTAATTCTTGATATGGCACTAGGATTTTTATGTTGTAAAACAAGAACAGATGTTATATTTATCATTGATAGAAAAAACAAACCAATAATAATTTTATTAAGAAAATTTTCTTTTTTAATTAATATAGCTCCCCCCTGGAATAAAGTTATTAACAAGGGTACTAATAAAGGAAGAATGTGTCTACTTTTATAAATAACATTTTGAAAGAAAAATACCCAAAAGCCATAGACAAATAAAAAACAAATCATAATTAAATAATTTTTATTCCACCTACTTATTTTAATTTCTCTTAAACCAAAAAACATAATATATAGCATTGGGATACTAAGAAAGATGGTTTGCAATGATCTGCCAAACCAATATCCTCCTAAGCCATCAGACCAGATTGATCTAATAAAAATTGATAGCCTTTTAATCCAATTATCTTCTGTAATTATCGTACCACCAAAATCTAAAAAATGTCCATGGGTTTGTTTAAATGCAGCACTAAATAAATTTTCAAAACTCGTAATCCATATAAGCGGGATTAACCAAATTAGAAAACCAACTAGGCCTGCAAAAAGTAGACTTAACTTTCGTTTACTCAAATAGATCCGGTAACATATAGGTACAATTAAAATTGGTAAATAAGAAAGTCTTACACCAGCCAACAGTCCGGTGATTAAGAACCCAAATAAAATATTTTTTTTATCAGATAAAAAATAAAAAGCAGATACTGCAAAGGCTAAACCCATTAAATCTGGCATATAGCGATTACTCATTAGCCACAATAAAGGATTAAAAAAAACTAAACTGGAAAATATAACGCCATTAATGGTCCATAAATCAACCTTATATATTTTTAATAAAAAATATATAATACTAAAAATAGATACCGCACCTATAATTGAAAAAGACACAGCCATACTTTTAGTGAAAAAAAACAAAATTTTAGCAATAAAACAATAAATAGGATAACCAGGAAAATGTGGTTGAAGTTTGGTGATATCATAATCACCTATACTAAGAGCAAAACGCAGACTATCAGTATCTTCAATATAATAAATAGTTGTCGCAATGCGGCTAACCATGCAACATAAAAAAAGTAAAAAGTAAGCTTCTTTATTTCTAATAACCATTATGTATAATAATCATTAAATGGAAAGGGGCCTTAAGCTAAGGCCCCTTTCCATTTTAAGTAGGTTTAATTTATTTACAAACTAAAATAATGTTGATAGTGTTGTTTTTACCTGATCAAGACTACCTTCATAATCAGAATATCCAGCATCACCTGGATATATAGGAGCGTTTCCAACAAGTGTTACAATAGCATCTAAATCTGCTTCAGATAAATTTGTAAGGTTATATTGTAATGATACAATAAATCCTCTCATCTCTGACCAATGATTATTATAATCTGCAGATTCTGTTGAAGAAGCAGTAGCCGAACTAGATAACGCTGCCATATCAGTTTTCACTGAATGGATGTAGTGGATTACATTTGCAGCACACAACTGCTCCCATCTTTTACGTATCATACTAACATGAGGTTCTAAATCACCTACAGTACCATCATTGTGTATAATCGCTCTACCGTCAACAAAAGCATTAAATATATCAGCTTTAAACATAACACCATTACGATATGCTATATTGTCAGTATCATTGTCTCTTTTAATCGCATAACTAGCCCATCCGAAATTATGCTCTGAAGTAAGATCAACGCAGGCCCCAACATCTCCTTCATTTAAAAAGTCACGACGTGCTCCAAAATAGCCAAAGGCTTCATCCCATTTATGTTCTGCTGCAGTATAAGATTTTCCATTATCATAGGCTTCTTCATTATCTGGCATCGTTTCATCATAATTTGATAAATATTCAAAAGCTTGATCATATGCAACTGCACCATAAAGAACCTTATTAATCATTTGAGAATAATTAAGGCCATCAGGGCTTGTTACAGTAGCTGCGCCAGAAGTGACACCAGCAGCCTTATTATCAGCTATAGCCTGCATCCATGCTTGAACAGCAGTGGTAGCATTAATATTCCATCCTTTTAAGTTATCACTATTAGTCTTACCACTAAGATTCTTGTTAGTAGCAATATTCGTATATACCTTTTCACAAGCATCATCTGAAACAAATGATGGATACATATCTTCCTCATCTTGGTGATCAAAATACATATTCATCAAATCATATGTTATGTAAGTATGCCCCGGGGACATAGCAAGGTCTGTGAGTGTCTTTAAATCAGAGTGTAGCATATTTCTAACTACCTGACCAGTATAGTTCACACTACTCTCGCCATCTACTATGTCACTTGGGAAAACATATTCTCCCGCTGGATCATATGCTACTGGATCATCTGCTGTATCATCTTCACAGCCAATAGAAAACAGTAGTACAAATGACAATAGATATATTAGTTTATCGTTCATTTTCATTATTTGATTTCCTTTTTTTATTTTGATTAAGTCTCATTTGCATTAATTATATAAAAAATTTTATAACCTATATTCAATACCAATATTTATTTGCCTACGAGGCCCCGGAATAATTCCAGAACTAACGCTTGGGTCTTTTTTAAGTGGATTAGAGTGCAACCTTGAGCCAATATAAATTTTATCGGTTATATTCTTACCAGTTAAAAAGAAATTAATTTTTTGATTTATTTTATAGTTTATTGAAGTATTAAAAATAGTATATTGATCAATAATACCTTGAATACCTTTATTCTGAATTTCTTTTATATTTTCAAAATCTGTATAAACCTTACTAACATATTTAGAATCGAAGCTAATAGCTATTCTATCAGAAAAGCCACTTTCTAAACCTACGATCAAAGTATTCCTTGGTACATATGGAAGATTATTACCAGAAATATCTGTTTTCCCAAGACTGGCAGATAAAACGCCTTCAATAACTTCTGAGTCTAATAGACTATATACAATATTAATATTTGGGAAAAAATTGAAATATTTTGAAAAATAAATTGATGTACGTGATTCAATACCCATGGTTCTAACTTTTCCAATATTCTTAAATGAAGTTGCTCGTGCTGCAGCAATTAAATTCTCAATATCAACATGAAATCCAGATACTTCAAAATCTAAATAATTAAATTTTCCTCTTAAGCCAATTTCTTTATTCCAACTTTTTTCAGGTAGTACATCTAAGCCATTATCAATATAATCAACTAAAATCATATCAATATTTAATGCACCACTGGATGGAGGTGTATATCCACGATGAACTCCTCCAAAAAATTTCATTCCAAAAAGATTAGTAGATATAGCAATACCTGGCAAAATCACGGCTTCAGTTTGATCTTGATAAGAAGATCCATTAAGCCTATCAATCCTTTCCTGCTCAAAAATCTCAAATCTCATTCCTGGTCGAATATTTATCTTACCCATATCAATTGATTCTGATATATAACCAGAAAATGCTTTGGTTTCATAATGATGACTTTTCCCAAGAACATTAACTGCAGGGTTCCCGATAATATCAAATGAATCTGGGCCTAGAGTTTCAAAATAAACCCCATTCCTATCCGTCGGGCTACTACCCTCTTTTCTATCATCCAAAAACCTCTCCCAATATAATCTCCACCCAATTTCTATCTTTGCAGGCCATTTGAATAAATTATGATCAATTTTATAAGATGTCTCTAGACCCGCAACATAAAACTTTCTCAAAATACCAAAGTTATTTGTACCATTACCAACTCGAACTAAATTAACATATTGATCACTGTAGCCCGACAATCCAGAACCCGGTGCCGGAGATTTATCTACCGCTTGATCAAGAGTATATTCATTAGAACTGCTGAGATCACTTGTCCTAATAAACATATCGTACTCTCTCCACCATTTTCTATCAAAATAATTAAGAAATACAGATGTATTTTTAGAAATATTTGAATTTATCTTTTCGGTCTGAATTATATCTAGTGCTGTTCTAAATACATTAAAAACGTCATCTTCTTTAGGATTAAATCTTGGATTATTTTCAAACGACCATTCAGTTAATCCAGTATAAGTAGCATTAGAATTCTCATAATTAATATTACCCTTAACATAAACATTCTTTGTAGATGACTGACGATAATTTAATTTGAGAGTCGTATTAAATTGTTGGAAACTATTATTGTCTCTGAATCCATCACCTTGTTTATATAGTATTTGTAATTCACTTCTAGATTTATTGTCAAAACCACTGAAACCTCCAAACTCTCCAAAAATGCTATAATAATTATTTTCTCCACCTGTGATTTTTACTAATCCCCCTAGTTCATTGCGAGGTCTTCTTGTAAAATAATTAATTACTCCGCCCATTGTTTGTGGGCCATAAAGTATAGACCCACTCCCCTTAATAACTTCAACCTGATCTATGCGATCAGCGGGAGGATTATAATACATATTCGGATATACATATAAAGCAGGTTGAATAGGAATCCCATCTTCTAAAATTAATACTCTTGAACTTCGCCTTGGGTTTAATCCTCTTATACCGATACTAATACGCGAGTTACCAATCCCATCATCCGCAAAACCACTGACTCCAGGTACATACTCTAATATTTCTTGGGTCCCTATTGGATTCAACCTTTTTAAAAATTCCATATCTATGACAGTAGCCGCGCCTGGTAATTCTTCATAAGGAGTTTCAGTATTACTTATAATTTCTAATTTTGCCATTAAGATTGGTTGAATAGATAAAGCAGCATTAATTGTATATACCTGACCTCCTTCAATTGAAATATCATCTCTAAAATCATCATACCCAATAAAGGAAACGATAAGTTTATAATTCCCTGCTGGTATATTATCAATTTTATATAATCCATTTAGATCACATGATGCACCATATTCACTCCCATCAGTATTCACAAATAATACATTCGCACCCTGCAAAGAAGTATTGTTGTCTTTTCGATAAACTTTACCTGATATATCCGTACTATATAAAGAAGATAAAGAGATAATAATAACTAAAAGACTAGCTCTCGAATTAAATAAGATTTTCATAAAGCTAGAAAGTTTCTGGATTATCACTCTTTGAATCTTGTTTATCTCCAGGTAAAGAGATTACACAATAACTATCACCAGGAGCACAATCATCTACTTGAGGACCTAAAACCGGGTCATCTTCACATGCATAAGTAAGAATTATAAATAAAGATAAAAAATGTTTTAGTCTCATCTTTTTCATCTTTAAGCCTCTGATACTTTTTTCCACATAAAACCCAATCCAAAAAGTGAGGCAAGCCACACCACCAGTTCTATAGCACTAGGATTTCCATTATAACCAAATAGACCTTTAAAAAGGGCCCCTATTATGCCCTTATCATGCAACATATGATAAGACCCGTCAGCAAGTTGTGGAGGATTAATATCCCAGATTCTACCATAATCTGGTATAACACCAGCAGATTCAAGCTCATGCACGCCATATGTTATCATACCAGATGCCACAAAAATCAATAATACAGAGCTAACATTAAAAAAAGTTTTAAGTGGGACTTTTTTACCTTGAACAAATATTATATAGCCAACGCCTAGACCTAATGTCGCTCCTATAAGAGAGAAAGTTAATGACAGCCCCCCTTGCTTCATCATAATACCATATAAAAATAATATGGTCTCTATACCTTCTCTAAACACTGAAATAAATGCTAATACGAAAATACCATAACCTAATTTATTACTATCTATCGCAAGGGCAGCTTTTTCTTCAAGTTCACTAGCTATATTTTTATTTTTTGCCATCCAAATAATCATTGTTCCTAAAATAACTGCAGCAACAATCATTACTATACCTTCAAAAAGTTTTTCGGCTTGCCCCTGAAAACCTCCAGCGACTTTTTGAAATAACAAAGAGCCCAAAATACTAGCTGCTAAAGCAACAAGCACACCTTGCCAAAGCCGTATAATTGCAGCGGCTTGACCAATCTTGTTTAAATATGTATATAAAATACCAACTATAAGCGATGCTTCGAGTACTTCTCTAAAAACTATTATTAATTCAGCCATAAAAATTCTCAAAGGGGCTCAAAATACTTTATTTTGGAGTAAAGAACTTTGATTTTGGAACAAATAGTAAAAATATAAGAGCCCCTTTATAATCAATTATTAATATTGAGACTTAGTCTCAGTATTGAAAATAAGTATTTTTTACCAAGTCTGTCAAATACTATTTAAACAGCAACTGTTTTTATTTTCAAACTCACAAAAATTTTTTACTGCAAATAGCTATTGATTAAATGTAATATTGCCACCGCTTTTTGAATATTATTGATCCG
>MDTE01049462.1_pt1 | contig 11824 bp, 14 predicted proteins | sample 811231 | NCBI WGS metagenome assembly MDTE01 (sample SAMN05326651, study PRJNA326480) | marine metagenome | isolation source: seawater | place: Indian Ocean: Red Sea | collected 2010
ACGCCGGTGATAGTCACGCCGTTGCTAGCGCTGCTCATAACACCCTTTGTTGGTTCTCAGATTGGTTGGGGAAGTTGGTTTGCTTAACGGTGGTGATTGCGGGCGGCCACGGCGGCCAGGGCTTTTTCCACCGCGTCTGCTGGGTTATCGGCCTGGATGATGGACCCGTTGATGTCTACGCCATCGCCGTTGGTCGTCAAATGCCAGGTCTTTAGACCGACCACGGGAATCCCATCGCTGAGGGCATGGCCAATCTCGGAAAGCGTGCCGAAGGCCCCGCCCACGGCGATCACCGCTTCCCCCGTATGGACCACGATCACGTTCCTGGAATAACCCATGCTGGTCACGATGGGGATGTCCACATAGCTGTTGGCTTCGGCTGCGGCCCTTCCCGGCAGAATCCCGATGGTCGTGCCGCCCTCGGACTTGGCTCCCCGGCAGACGGCTTCCATGATACCGCTGAGTCCGCCGCAGACTACTTTGCAGTCTCTCAGGGCCAATTCGCGGCCCACTCCCTCCGCCAATTCCACGTGCTCTCCGGTGGCGGGATTACTGCTGCCGATAACCGAAATAATCATCTATCTAAAGCCTTTACGACTGGGAAATTACGACTGAAAGATTACGCCGGGGAAGGTCCTGGTTCCGGAGAGGAACAATTATATCAGACCCTTCCTTTCGCCCTCCGTCTCATCCGGAAATAAGGCTAGGGAATGATAGCCTTGCTGGCCGCTTCGATGGAGTCGATCAGGGGCTTGGGGTAGATGCCCAGCCAGATTATGGCGGCCGTACCTGTCGTCAAGACTGAGAGCAGGGTCAAAGACGGCCATTTCGCCAAGTCGGGGTGTTCCTGCACCAAGTCTCCCCCGCCCTCGGTAATGGGCACCGGTTCGATGTACATCTGCCGCATGACCTGCAGATAGTAATACAGGGACACCAGACTGCTGAAGATGGCCAGGCCGGCCAGCCAGAGCAGGCCCTCGGTGGCCACTGCGGTGAACAGATAGAACTTGATGGTGAACCCGGCGAAGATGGGCAGTCCCGCCAGGGAGAACAGGCCCATGGCCAGGGCTGCCGCCAGGAAGGGCTGATGGTCGGCCAAGCCGCCCAGGTCGGCGATCATCTCTTTGCCGGTCATGTTGAAGAAGGAGATGATGGCCGCGAACACCACAAGGTTGGTGATGGAGTAACCCACCAGGTAGAAGATCACGCCGTTGGAAGCCAGGTCCGAACCCGTGGACAGGGCGGCGATACCGGCCAGGATAAATCCCACGTGCCCGATGCTGGAGTAAGCCAGCAGGCGTTTCAGGTTCTTTTGGGCCAGGGCCACCAGGTTACCCACCAGCATGGATGCCGCCGCCAAGACGGCAATCACCACCTGCCACTCTTCCCAGCGGTCGGCCGCGGGCACAAAGCCCTCGGCGACCAATCGCAGTATCAAGGCGAAGGCCGCTGCCTTGGAGCCGATGGCCAGGTAGGCGGTGACCGGGTAGGGAGCGCCTTGGTAAACATCCGGTGCCCACATATGGAAGGGCACTGCGGAAACCTTGAACATCAGACCGACCAGAAGGAGCCCCACACCCACCCACAGAGAGGGGCTGACTTCCGAGACAGTAGTCAGGGCGGCGGCTATATCGTCGAACTTGGTCACACCCAGGGTACTGTAGATCATGCTCAGGCCGTAGAGCAGGATGGCCGAGGACACGGCGCCGATGATGATGTATTTCAGGGCGCTCTCGTTGGAACGGGTGTCTCCCTTGGCGTAGGCGGCCAGTACGTAGAGGCTGAAGCTGAGCAGTTCCAGGGCGATGTAGGCGGTCAACAACTCCCGCGACTGGGCCATCACGTTCATGCCCAAGATGGACAGCAGCAAGATGCCGTAGAACTCACCCTGGTGGTCCAACCGCTGCTTCACAAAATCGATGGAGCTGAGGATGATGAATATCCCCAGGCCCATGAAGAAGACCTTGAAGAAGAGGGCGAAGTCGTCCACTACCAGCAGGCCGTCGTAGAGCGTTTCCTGCTCGTCCCAGAGCATGACCAGGGACACGACTATCAGCGCGATCAGACCGGCTATGGACAGCCAGGGCAGTATCGTCTTCCGGTCCTCGGGAAGGAACAGGTCCACCACGAAGACCAGGAAGGCCAATCCCGCCAAGGCGAACTCCGGCGTCAGCAGTTCCAGATTGTCTGTAAGACTATTCACTGCCGGTTACACCCCGGGTATGGTCTGGACACCCACGTTGATGACGCGCATCAACGGCTCGGGCCAGACTCCGACAAATATCAGGATGAAGACAAAGCTCAAGCCCACCGATTTCTCTACCGGACTGGCGTCGACGAGGTTCTCCCATTGGGAATCGGGCTCGCCCAGGAAGGTACGCGCCAAGAGACGAAGGATATATACCGCCGTTAGGGCCGCACCGATCACCGCGATGACCGCCATGGGCAAATAGGTACGGAAGGCACCGGTGAACACCATGAATTCCGCCACGAACCCGCTCAGGCCAGGCAAGCCCAAGGACGCCAGACCGGCAATGGCGAAGAAGAAGGTGTTGACCGGCATGCGGCCGGCCAGTCCTTTCAACACCCCGATATCCCTGGTGTGCGCCTGGTGGTATATGGCCCCGACGAGTAGGAACATGAGCCCCGTCATTATGCCGTGGGAGAACATCTGTAATACCGCGCCGCCCATGCCGATGTTGTCCAGGGTGGCGATGCCGATCAACACGTAGCCCATATGGCTGACGCTGGAATAGCCGATTATGTATTTCAGGTCCTGCTGGGACATGGCTGACACGGCGCCGTAGATGACGTTAACCGCACCCAGGCCGATCAACACCGGCATCCAGTTCTCGGCCCCCTCGGGCAGCAGGAACATACCCACGCGGATGATGCCGTAGGCACCCAATTTCATCAACACGCCAGCGTGGAGCATACTCACCGCCGTGGGCGCCGCAACGTGACCATCGGGCGACCAGGTGTGGAAGGGCCACAGGCCGGCCAGAACGCCGAATCCCACCATGAACAGCGGGAATACCAGGGTCTGGAAATCGCTGTCGAACTGCCCGGTCTGTGACAACACCGCCAGGCTCTGCAATGAGAATGTGGATACCCCGTTGTTGGAGGCCTCCACGTACACCGCCAGAATGCCGATCCAGACCAGGATGCTGCCTGCCACCAGGAACAGGATCAGTTTCATGGCCCCGTATTCCTTGGTGCGGAGGAAGGTCCCGAAGTCGGTGCTGCTGCCCCAAACCCCGATCAGCAGGTACATGGGCAGCACGGCCAGCTCATAGAAGAAGAACAGGAAGAACAGGTCCCGGACGGCGAACACGCCGTAGACACCCGCGGCCAGGGCCAACAGCAACACGAAGAACTCGCGGGGCCGGTGGTGAATCGTCTGGGAGATCAGCACGCCGCCGAAGAGCATGATGCCGTTCAGGAGCACCAGGGGCGCCGATATGCCGTCGATACCCATGGACAGGTTTATATCCAGCGGGCCGGGCAGCCACTCGTAGGTGCGGATGAACTGGAACCCGCCCAGGTCGTAGTCGTAACGGGCGAAAATCACCAGGGACAGGACCAGAGAGATTCCCGAAACGAAGATGGCGAAATACCACGCTTCTTTTTTGTCCTGGGCCGGCATGAACATCATCAACAGCGCCCCCGCCAGGGGCACCAAGATGAGCAGCAGCAGCGCTACTTGGTCGAAATCGTTCATGACAGGCCGCCCCAGGTATCAGAGGCGATGATGAAGAATATGGCGGCCATCTACACCGTCCTTAACCAGACAAAGAGGCTCAGTCCGATGGTCCCCAGCGCCATACCCAACGCGTAGGTGTAGACGTGGCCGGTGACGTGGACACGCATCTTGATGCCCACTTCCCGCACCACATCGGCCGGACCGTTCACCATGATGTCGTTAACGATGGCCCGGTCGAAGAAGGCGATGAACGCCGAGACAATCAGAACGATGCGGTCGATCACCCATTGGTAGACCTCATCGAAGTAGTACTTGTTCTCAATAATGTCCAAGAACCAGGCGAACCGCGACCGCATGCCCTCCAGGGATATGCTCCCTTTGGCGTAGACCAGATAGGTGAAGATGAAGGCCGCCACCGCCAACACGATGGATACGGCGCCGATCCAGTACTTGAAGTGGAACCCCTCCGCGTGTCCGAAGAACACAAACGTCCCGATGCCGCCAAAATCACCCGGCCAGTTGAAGCTGATGAACCCGAAGCCCAGGGCCAGGACGGCCAACAGCCCCATGGGGAACACCATGCCGATGGGCGACTCGTGTGCGTGGCTGTTCTGGTCCTTCAACCGGCCGAAGAACACCACAAACATGGCCCGGCCCATGTACAGTGCGCTGAGAAGAGCCGTGAACAACGCCAATATGATGAAGGCGGCGTTCCTGTGGTCGTTCACCGCCAAGAGAATCTCGTCCTTACTCCAGAAGCCGGCCAGGATGGGTATGCCACCCAGGGACAGTGCCCCGATGGAGAATACCAGCGCCGTCCAGGGCATGACTTTTCTCAGGCCGCCCATCTCACCCGTTTCCTGGAACTCGGTGCTATGGAGGACACTCCCGGCCCCGAGGAACAGCAAGGCCTTGGAGAAGCCGTGGGCCATCAGGTGGAACACGGCGGCCGTATAGCCAAAGGCGCCAAGGGATAGCATCATCAGGCCCAGATGGCTGATGGTGGAATAGGCAAGTATACGTTTCAGGTCCGTTGCCACCAGGGCGATGGAGGCCGACATCAACGCCGTCACCAGACCCACGATGGCGACTATCAAGAGCGGGTCCGCGTCGTAGGCCGAGAATATGGGAAAGGCGCGGGCAACCAGGTAGACCCCGGCCACCACCATGGTCGCCGCGTGTATCAGCGCGCTGACGGGCGTGGGGCCTTCCATGGCATCGGGCAGCCAGACGTGGAAGGGAATCTGGGCCGACTTGCCCATGGCTCCCAGGAACAGCAGGATGGCCGAAGCCGTGGCAACACCCTCGCTCATGGCGCCGGTCCGGACGGCCTCGAAGGCATCCAGCATGCTGAAACTTCCCACGTCGCGCCAGATGAGCAGGATACCCACCAGCAGGCCCACGTCGCCGATCCTGGTGACAATAAACGCTTTCTTGGCCGCTTCCCTTGGTTCAGGGCGTTCGTGCCAGAAGCCAATCAGCAGATAGGAACAGATGCCAACGAGCTCCCAAGCCACGTAGAGTAGCAGGAAGTTGTCGGCCAACACCAGGGTCAGCATGGATGCGGCGAACAGGGAATGGACGGCGAAGTACCAGCCGAATTTCGAGTCACCCTCCATGTAGACCATGGAGTAGACCTGGACCATCAGGGCCACGAAGGTCACCAGGCCCAGCATCACGATGGTCAGCGGGTCAATGAGGATGCCCCAGTGGAGCACGGTGCTGCCGACGTCTCCCAGGAGTCCGGCGTTGAACCACTCGCGCTCGTAATCGCAGGTCAGCACTCCGGTGCTCTCACTGATGAAGCAGCCTTTGGTGGCGGCGTCAGCTCCCAGCCAGGAACTTAGGATGAACCAGAAGACCACAAACCCGGCGCCGATGGCCAATATGGACAGCCACGACCCCTTATCCGGAAGGAAGCCGCCGAAGACCACTATCACCGGCGCAGCGGCGAAGCAAAAAACAGGTATGAGCCAGGCCCACTCCATCAGTCGCTCACCATTTCATCAGATCGATTTCATCGACGTTGACCGTGGACTTGTTGCGGAACATGCGCAGGATGATGGCCAGGGCCAGGCCCACCTCCGCTGCAGCCACCGTGATGATGAAGATGGCGATCAACTGGCCGTCGAAGTTGGAGAAACTGCCGATACCCTCCATGTGGGAGGCGGCGGCGATCAGGTTGATGTTCACGGCGTTCAACATCAGCTCGATGGACATGATGATGAGCACCGCTGAGCGGCGGGCCATGACGCCGTAGATGCCGATAACAAATAGGGCGGCGCTGAGGAACTGGAACCAGACGAGATCGACCATTGGCTAGCTGTCTCCCCCCCCGGAACCGGTGCCGTCGTCCGAACGGGCGATGATGATCGCCCCGATCAAAGCGACCAAAAGAACGAGGGAAGCGATTTCAAAGGGGACTGCCCAGGTAGTGAAGAGGGACTCGCCGATGCCCGTGAAAGATGCGCTCTGGGCCTCGGTGCCCTCCAATGAATCGATGGCGAAAGCCGGGACCAGCACACCCATCAGGGCCAGGGCTGCGATGGCTGCCAAGGGCCACTGTTTGTTGTCGGCTATGCGGGGGTATTCATCTGTCCGCGTCAGCATGATGGCGAACAGGAGGACGATGATGATCGCGCCCCCGTATATCAACACCTGGACCAGGGCCAGGAACTCAGCGAACAGCACCAGGTAGATTCCCGCCACCGCCACCAGGGACACCAACAGCGACAGGGCCGCGTGCACCACGTTGCGTGTCACCACCACACCCAGTCCACCGCCGATGGCCAAGACGGCCAACAGTATGAAAACAAACCAGGCCATCTACTGGGACTCGCCCTCCCCGCTTCCAGCCGCCGCCGGCTTGACCCGTTTGGTGGGGGGAATCCAGTCAGTGGCCTTCTGGTGCTTGTGGCCGATCTCCAAAAGCGCCGGCAGGTCCACACGGTCTCCGTTGCGGTTGTAAGTGCTCATTTCGTGCTCATGGGTCATGACTATGGCATCGAAATTACACACCTCGACGCAGATCCCGCAAAGTATACACCGGTTCAGATTGATCTCGAATGTGTCCACGATCTTTCTTCGGGTGCTTTTCTCCTCGGCGAAGAGGGGGTTGTCCTTCATGACCGCCGACATACACTGGGTCGGGCAGCCCCGGATGCAGACCATGCAACTGGTGCAGAAGGGCTCGCCGATCTCATCGTCCCAGGTGAGGGCGGGAAAGCCCATGAAACGGTCCTTCACCGGCGTGGGTTCGGCCTGATGTTTCAACAGATTCCCCGCAGCCGGGTATTGGCGTGTGACCGGCTGTCGCAGTCCGTTCATGGTTGATAGCAGCGTGATCGCCAACCCTTTTAGACCGTTAAACATCAGTTGCCTCCCGCCGGGAACTGGGCGGACCTTCTCTGGGCTTCCAGGGCTTCCTGTCTGGCGCGGACCTCCGCGACCAGCCGGGATGGCCCGGTCATCTTTTTGTAGATCAGGTAACCAACCACGGCCAACCCACCGGAGGACATGAGGGTCAGCGACCAGGCCGGCCATTCGTAGAACTGGTAGATGGCGGTCATAACCACCGTCAGGAAGGACATGGGCACCATGACCTTCCAGGCGAAGGCCATCAGTTGGTCGATACGCAGTCTGGGGAAGGTGCCGCGCACCCAGAAGATCACCATTATCACGACGTAGACCTTGCCCAGGAACCAGATGATCCCCCAGTCTCCCGACAACCCCGGCCCGGACCAACCGCCGAAGAACAGGATCACGGTCAGGGCGGCGATGGCGAAGGTGTTTATGTACTCGGCCAGGAAGAATACCGACCAGTGGGCGCCGCTGTATTCCACAAAGGGCCCGCCGACGATCTCAGACTCGGCGAAGTAGATGTCGAAGGGTGTCCGGCCGACCTCGGCCAGTCCGGCGATGAAGAAGAGCACCAGCCCCAGCGGCTGCACCAACAGGAATATGTAGTCGTCCTGCTCGGCCACTATCTCCCGCATGTCCAAGGACTGGGCCAGCATGGCCACGGAGATGGCCACCATGATGATGGGTATCTCATAGCTGATGAGCTGGGCCGCGGCCCTGAGCCCGCCCAGGGTCCCGTACTTGTTGGCCGAGCCCCAACCAGCCAACACCAAGCCCAGGATTCCAATCACCGAAAAAGCGATGATGTAGAACAGGCCCAGGTCCAAGTTTTGAATCACGGCGTCGTGGGCACCGGGGATGGTCACCCAGATCATGAAAGCCGAAACGACTACGATTATGGGCGCAGCCCAGAAGATGGCCTTGTCCGAGGACGCCGGGATGATGTCTTCCTTGAGGATAAGTTTCAGGGCGTCGGCCACCGGCTGTATCAGGCCCATTGGGCCGGTGCGTGTGGGACCAAGGCGCAACTGGAGCCGGGCCAACACCTTGCGCTCCAGCCAGGTGAGGGAAAGCACCACACCGGAGAGGATGGTGAATAGCACCAGCAGGCCAATCACCAGCCAGATGAAGTCGGACAGGGCGATGGTAAGCAGCAGTGTTTCCGGCATCAGCGGTCCACCTCGCCCAAAACGATGTCCAACGCGCCCAGAATCACGACGGAGTCGGCGATCCAAGCGTCCTTCAACATGTGTTTCAACGACGACAGGTTACAGAAGGACGGGGGACGGACTTTGACCCGGTACGGGCGGTCAGAGCCGTCGCTGATGAGGTGCACACCGATCTCGCCCCGGGGGTTCTCGGCCCTTACATAGACCTCACCGGCGGGGGGCCGGAGCAGCCGGCGTCCCAGGGAGGACTCGACGCTGCCTTCGGGGAGTTGGTCCAATGCCTGCTCAACAATGCGGATGGACTGGTAGACCTCCTGCACCCGCAGGTAGTAGCGGTCCCAACAGTCGCCGTCCAGGCCGATGGGCACGTCGAAATCGAACCGGTCATATACGGAATACGGCGCGGCCTTTCGAACGTCGTAGTCAACGCCCGAAGCCCGCAGGCAGGGGCCGGTTAGCCCGTAATCGATGGCATCCTCGGCGGACATTATCGCGATGCCCTTTAGACGGGCCAGAAATATCTCATTGAAGCTGAGCAGTCGGTCCGACTCTTCGGTATCCGCCTTGACCAGTTCCAGAATCTCCCGCACCTGCTGGACAAAGTCCTCGGGCACGTCCTCTTTCAGACCCCCGAAGCGGAAGTAGTTGTGCATCATCCGGGCCCCGGACACGGCCTCAAACAAGCCCTGGATGCGCTCCCTACCCCGGAAGCAAAACATTGACGGCGTCATGGCCCCGGCATCCAAGCCCATGGTGGCAATGAAGAGCATGTGACTGGCGATGCGGTTCAGTTCGCAGAGGATGACCCGGATGTATTCGGAGCGTTCCGAGACCTCAAGGTCCATCAACTTTTCCACGGCCCGGCAGTAGACCTGCTCGTTGTTGAAATTGGCGATGTAGTCCATACGGTCGAACAGTGTGATCACCTGGTTGTACTGCTCGCCCTCGCACAACTTCTCCGAGCCCCGGTGCAAGTAGCCGATGTGGGGTTCCACATCCACGATCTTTTCGCCGTCCACCCACAGCACCATGCGGAAGACGCCATGGGTCGAGGGGTGCTGCGGTCCCATGTTCAGCAGCATCTCGATGGGCTCCCCCTGGGGAGTCGTTGGTTTTGAGACTTGGGCCATATCTATTCCGGTTCTTCGCCGAAGTCGGCCTCGGACGGTGTACCGATGAACCTGATCTTGGGATCCCCTGCCGGTTCAACTTCGTTGCTCATCCAAAGCTCTCCGGTGAAGTAGAACCCAGCCTCGATCAGCGTGTCGTCCAAGATATTTATTTTTTCGCAGTCTTCCAGATATTCCGCCACCTGGCGGCGCAGAGCCTTCTTGGCGTCTTCCGCCGTATCCCCGAAGCCGGTCATCACCAGTTCCGGACACACCGCCTCAAACCCGCTGCCAACCTTGGTCTCAATGATCTGGTAGACGATGCGGTCGAAGGGCAGGTCCTTCCCAGCGCCCTTGGGCTTCTTGGCCACCATCAATCCGCTTTGGGGGCCGATTCCGCGAACTCCAACTGGAGTTCCGTTTCTTCGTCAACGCCCGGGTATCCGGCATCGGCCAGGACATCACCCAAAGTGTCGGTGCCGTCGTGGGTCTCGATCCAGGCCCGCATCGCCTGTATCAGCTCGTCTTGGGCGGCTTCCAAGGATTCTCCCTCGCCCTCCAACTCCAGGTCCTCGATTCTGGCGACGAACCTGGATTCCTCTTGTTCGACTCTAGCCGTCAGCACGACCGTCTCCATAACAATCCAGCCCCTCGGCTAAAACTCCTGATACTCGTTGAACGGGAATTCTTTGCGGCCCGGGTATCCTTCAAAACCCTCGTATAGAAGGAGGGGTGACAGATCGGGATGGCCATCAAAGGCGACGCCAAAGAGGTCGTGGGCTTCCCTTTCGTACCATTCAGCAGCCCGCCACACCGAGGTGACCGACGGGACAGTGGCATCCGAATAGGGAACGTCGGTGGAGATGGAGAAGGTGCGCTCCGGTTCCAGGGACTGGAACAGGTAAACCATGCGGAAATACTCGGAGTAGTCCACGCAGGATACGCAGAGCAGCATCTGACCATTGAGCCGAGGGTCGTCCTTGATCAACTGGCAAGCCTCCAGCGTGTGCTGTTTCTCAACCTTGACCTGGGGAATATCGTCCAATGCCCACGCCTGTGGGTCCAAGTCCTTGAGGACGTCCAAGGAAGCGTCCAGCAGCTCTTTGCCCTGTGCGCTCAGACCGGCCAACGGGTCCGGGGGCGGCTCGTCGGCCCCGTGACCGTGGGCGGCGGCGGGCGCTGCCGTTTCGGCGGCCGGCTTCGGCTCTTCGGAGGTCTGCTGGTTCTCTGGCTCTTCTGCCACTACTTCTTGGCGTCGCGCATGATTTTTTCTTGCAGCTTGAGGATGCCGTACATCAGAGCCTCGGGCCGGGGCGGACAGCCCGGAACGTACACGTCCACGGGGATGATGTGGTCCACACCCATGACCACCGAGTAGGAGCGGTAGTAGGGCCCGCCGTTGGTGGCGCAGCTGCCCATGGCTATGACCCACTTGGGCTCCGGCATCTGTTCGTAGAGCAGGCGAATGGGGTCGGCCATCTTTTTGACCACGGTCCCCGCGACGATCATCACGTCCGACTGGCGGGGCGACGGCCACGTAACCACGCCGAAACGGTCGAAGTCGTAATGGGCCATATAGGTGGAGATCATCTCGATGGCGCAGCAGGCCAGACCGAAGGACAACGTCCAAAGGGAGGACTTGCGGGCCATGGCGAACAGTTGGTCAGTGGAAGTGGTTATGACACCGGGCACCTTTCCGGCGGCGGCCTGGTCAAACAAACTGGATCCCGGAACGTTGCCCGGGCCAGTGATTATTTCTGCCATTCAAGGACCCCTTTCTTCCAGGCGTAGACGATGGCGAAGAACAGGACACCCAGGAACATCATCATCGCGTAGAAGGGGAGTGAGTTGGCCTGGGTGATCTTTTCCTGCATGAAAATCACCGCCCAGGGAAACAGGAACACGGCCTCAACATCGAAGATCAGGAACAGGATGGCAAAGATGTAGAACCTGACGTTGATGTTGGACCACGAATAGGGAGTCGGCGGAATTCCGCACTCGTAGGTCGTCAGTTTCTCGTCGGACTGACGTCTGGCTGAAAGCACACGCGAGGCGGTGAACATACCGCCAATGGCCAGCGTAGCGACGATTGCCGATATGGCAACCGCGGTCCAGTTCTCGACAAACAGGTCAGGGCTGAATGCTTGAAGTATTATCGTGGGGGAAAAAGACATACCACCGCAAATTCCGAAGGGCGTCGGTGGGCTAAATTACGTACGCTCGAATGGTGGCCGAAATATATCACCGGCGTCCGAAGGGTGTCAACGAATTTCGACACCTGAGACGCCGTAAAATCGGGCCTTTGAAAATCCATTAAACCGGTTAGTTTTCCCCGCGGGCCCGGAGTTCCGTTGATGAGATATCCTCCCGGAACTGGGCCTCGGACAGGTCATTGAACATGGGGGCGAACCCCTCGGGTACCGCCACGTCGGCCAGGGTCTTGAACAACCCGTTATCCTCCCGGCCTGCAACCAGGAAGTTGG
>MDTE01180700.1_pt1 | contig 11823 bp, 13 predicted proteins | sample 811231 | NCBI WGS metagenome assembly MDTE01 (sample SAMN05326651, study PRJNA326480) | marine metagenome | isolation source: seawater | place: Indian Ocean: Red Sea | collected 2010
GATTATTTTTTTAACTTAAAAAATAATAATAAAGAAGAAAATACGAATAAAAATATAGCCTCTAAAAAAGATTTTTATCACTTTATGAAATATTTGGAAAAAGAACTTATTGAAACAAATTTTCTTTATCCAAAACATAAAAGTGAGAGTATGTTAAATAATATACAAACGATGCTTTTAAGAGCTTCTTTAAACAAAACTGAAATTCAAACTTTATGGGGATTAGTAAAAAATTTACGAAATTCCTCAAAAAAAAGGCAAATATAGAATTGACATGATCCATTTAATATTTATAACCGCCCAAATATTCATATATGACAAAAAGAATTTCTGCAAAATATAAAATAGATAGAAGATTAGGTTGTAATTTATGGGGAAGACCTAAAAGTCCTTTTAATAAAAGAAACTCGCAGCCTGGACAACATGGTGTTATTGGTCAAAAAAGAAAATTATCTGATTATGGCACTCAACTTTTTGCAAAACAAAAACTTCGATTTTATTATGGGGATTTGACTGAAAAACAATTTAGAACAATATATAAAAAAGCTTCTAATATTAAAGGTGATACTAGTCAGATCTTAATTGAACTTTTAGAAAGAAGATTGGATGCAATTGTTTATAGGATGAAATTTGTTCCAACAATTTTTGCCGCAAGACAACTTGTTAATCATGGACATGTAAAAGTGAATGGAAAAAGAGTTAATATTCCTTCATTTACAGTTAAAGATAATGATGAAGTTTCTCTTAAAGATCAAAGTAAACAAATTAATATAGTGCAGGAATCAATAATTTCACAAGAAAGAGAAATACCAGAATATCTAGAAGTTGATACCAAAGAATTTAAAGGAAGATTTTTAAGAGCTCCACTAATACATGATGTTCCATATCCTGTTACTATGGAACCTAATTTAGTAATTGAGTATTATTCTCGTTAATTTTTATATCCTTATTGTAAATATCAAATATAAATATTGCTACAGCAACCCAAACAATTATAAACGAAAATAATTTATGTATACTAAGATTCTCATTGAGAATAAAAATAGAAGTTATGAAATGAAAAGAGGGAGCTAAATAAAAAAGAACTCCAGCAAGCCCTAGAGATATTCTCTTTACACCCAAATTAAAAAAAAATAATGGAAAAATAGTTACTAATCCTGCAAGAATTAAAAAAAAAGAAGTATTTTGTGAATGATTAAAAAAATACCCAGAACCTTGAGAACTTATGTAAATTAAATATGGGCAAGCAATTAAACTTATTAATGCAGACTCATACAAAAGACCAACTTCAGCAGAAACTTTCACTTGCTTTCTTAAAAAACCATAAAATCCCCATGTTGTTCCTATTAATAAAGCTATAAATGGAAATGTCTTTATACTAATTATTAAATAAATTATAGCTATCAGCATCATTGATAAAGATATCAATTTGAGGATAGACAATTTTTCTTTTAAAAAAAAGAAACCTAAAATTATACTAATCATAGGAGTTATGAAATATCCCATAGAAGCATCTTGAACTCTATTAATGCTAACAGCTAAAATAAACCCAGTCCAATTAATTGAAATTAATAAAGCAGTAATAGATAAAACAATTATTTTTTTATAAGATTTAAATATCAAAGAAAAGTCATTTATTTTTTTAAAAAAAATTAAAATTATCAATAAAAATACGAAAGACCACAAACCTCGATGTGCCACTACTTCAATCGCAGGTATAAATTTAATTTCATTAAATATTAATGGTTGGGGCATACCCCAGAATAAAGATGCTAAACAGGTGTAAAATATACCTTTATAATAGGGATTAATTTTCAAATTTTTTAATTATTTACTTTAATATTTTTTGAGTTAAATAATTTTATAAGTTCACCTGAATCATTCATTTCTTTTATGATATCACAACCTCCTACAAATTCTTCTTTTACATATAATTGTGGGATTGTAGGCCAATTAGAAAATTTTTTTATTCCTTCTCTAATTTCATCACTATCAAGAACATTTACACTACTATATTTGATTCCTAAATCTGATAATATTTGAACAACAGCTGCAGAAAATCCACACATTGGAAAAACAGGGGTTCCTTTCATATATAAAACTACATCATTCAACCTTATTTCATTTTTTATACTTTCACTAATATCTAAATTATTTTCTTCATTCATATTTACTCCGTTTTTGTTTTTAACATTAATGCGTGCAATTCATTCCCCATTTTACCCTGCAATGAATCATATACCATCTTATGTTGATTTATTTTTGTTTTTCCTTCAAATGATTTAGAGATAATAGTAGCGCTATAATGATTTTGATCTCCCCTTAAATCTTCAATAGTGATTTTTGCATCTGGTATTGATTTTTGTATCAATTTATAAATTTCTTCTTTTTTCATTGCCATATAAAAAATATAAATAGTTTATTTATAAATAAAAGAAAAGAAAAAATATTAGTTATTATTAATTAGATCCTATTATTATAGGCCATTTACTTGATCTATTAATAAAAATTATGCTTTACACATTAATTATTATTTAAATGTTTTTTTAAAAATATAATTTAAATGCTTAATTTTATTATTTGATTGAATTAATTTATCGAATTCTTTTTTTGTTATTAGTTTTTTAAAAATAGGATCTTTTAATAAAATTTCTTTAAAATCTTTATTAGAATTCCATGATTTATTAGCTGCTTTTTGTATTATCATATATCCTTTTTTTCTAGATAAACCTTTTTGAATTAATAATAACAATATATCCTGACTTTTATGTAATCCGTTTAATAAATTATAATTTTTTTTCATATTTTTAGGATAAATTACTAATTTCTTTACCAAAGAACATAATCTAAAAAGAGCAAAATCAGTTGCTATTGTTAAATCAGGTGCAAGAATTCTTTCAACACTAGAATGACTAATATCTCTTTCATGCCACAAAACTATATTTTCCAAAGAAGGTATAACTCCATTTCTAATATACCTGGCTAAACCAGTTAAATTCTCACTTAATATTGGATTTCTTTTATGAGGCATTGCAGATGAACCTTTTTGTTTTTTTTCGAAATATTCTTCTAATTCTAATAATTCAGTTCGTTGTAAATGCCTAATTTCAGTTGAAAAACGTTCTATCGAAGAAGCGATAATTGCAAGAGTAGAAAAAAACATTGCATGTCTATCTCTAGGAATAATTTGTGTGGAAATTGTTTCACATTTCAAGCCTAAATTTTTAGCTACATATTCCTCAACAGTTGGATCAATAGAGTTGTATGTTCCTACAGGACCTGAAATAGAGCATACAGATATTTCTTCAATTGCTATTTCCATTCTTTTCAAATTTCTTTTAAACTCAGCATAATAAGTGGCCATTTTAGTTCCAAAAGTTATAGGTTCTGCATGAACTCCATGACTTCTACCCATCATTATTGAGTTTTTATATTTAAATGCTTTTGTTTTAATTTCTTTTAACAAATTTTTAAGATCATCAATTATTATTCCTCCAGATTGTTTTAACTGTAATGAAAAACCGGTATCTATAATGTCACTAGAAGTAACACCATAATGAAAATATTTTGCATTTTCTCCTAAAGATTCACTAATATTTTCTATATATGCTACAACATCATGTTTTGTTTTTTTTTCAATTTTTTCTATTGATTTAACATTAAATTTTATTTTTTTTCTTATATTTTTACCCGCATCACGAGGAATAATGCCATTAATTGATAATTTTTCAGCAATTAAGCATTCTATTTCTGTCCATATTAAAAACTTGTTATGAAGAGTCCAAATTTTTTCAATTTTTTTTCTGGTATATCTAGGTATCATATTTTACTTATATTATATTTATAGGGAAATCGGAATTATTTTGAGAAAGTGTAAATATTTCATTGCCTTTTTCATTTATACCTATTGTATGTTCAAATTGAGCTGATAAAGATCTATCTTTTGTCACAGCTGTCCACCCATCATTTAAAATTTTTACTTGCCAATCCCCCATATTTATCATTGGTTCAATAGTAAAAAACATTCCTGGTTTTAATTCAAGGCCTTCACCTAAATTACCATAGTGTAGAATACTTGGAGGAGTATGAAAATCTTTACCTATGCCATGGCCACAAAAGTCTCTAACAACAGAGTAATGTTTAGACTCAGCATATTTTTGGATTACAAAACCAATATCACCTAAATTATTTCCTGGTTTAGCTTTTTCAATCCCTAATAATAAACATTCGTATGTTGTTTTAAGTAAATTTTCAATTTTTTTATTTATTTTTCCAGCTGTGTACATTCTGGAACTATCACCATGCCAACCATCTAAAATTACTGTAACGTCAACATTAATTATATCTCCCATTTGTAATAATTTATTTTTGTTTGGAATACCGTGGCAAACAACATGATTTACTGAAGTACAAACAGATTTAGGAAAACCTCGGTAATTTAGTGGCGCAGGTATTGCATTATTTTTAATGATCATATTATGACAAAAAGTATTTATTTCATCTGTTGACACACCCGGCATAATAAATTCTTTTAATTCATCTAAAATTTTTGATGCTAATAATCCTGCTTTTCTCATTCCAATGAAATCATCAGTTTTATGTATAGGCACTGTATCTATATTCATAAACTGTTATCAATATACTATTATTTATGTTGCATAAATATTTTTTGTTATTTTGTTTAATTAAAAAATAAATTGTTTAAAATATAGGCATGAGCGAGTTAACTGCAGGAATTATTATAATTGGTGATGAAATTTTATCAGGTAGAACTCAAGATACCAATTCAAATTTCATAGCTAAAAAATTAACTAAATCAGGAATTCAATTGAAAGAAATTATTGTAATACCTGATAAAGAGGATGTGATAATTAATTCGGTAAGAAATTTTCATAAATCTTTTACTTATGTTTTTACTACTGGAGGAATTGGCCCAACTCACGATGATATAACCTCAGAAAGTATTTCAAAAGCTTTCAATAAAAAATATATAATTAATTCTGAAGCTTTTAATATATTAAAAAATTTTTACCCAGACGGTGAATTTAATAAAAGCAGACAAAGAATGTCTAAGATGCCAGAAGAAGCGATTTTAATTCCAAACCCTCTAACTGCTGCGCCTGGTTTTATACTTGAAAATGTTATTGTTTTACCAGGTGTTCCTTCCATAATGAAGAATATGATTGATTATGTATTTCAAAATATAAAAAAAGGTAAGCCAAAAAAAATACTTACTATAAAAATTAACTTATTTGAAAGTGCTATAGCTGATAAACTGTCTATAATTCAAAAAAATAATCCCAAATGCTCAATAGGTAGTTATCCTTATTTTAATTATGTTTCTAAGACTGGAGGAGTTAATATAGTTGTATCATCATGGGAATTAGAAAATTTAGAAGATATAGTAAATCAAATAAAAGAGTCAATAAAAATTTTAGGTGGAAAAATTATTTAATTAAAATTCAATTTGTTTTTTTTTTCAATCCAAATAAAAAATTTAATCTTTTTAAAATTTGAGCTAATGCCATTTCTCCCCTTGATTCATGTTTGTTTGTTAATAAATTTTTAATTGTATTAATAATTCTAACTGGTCTAAATAAATAATTTGAAAAATAGAACACGCTAATTGCGAGCCAATTATAAAATAAAAGAGTTTTTGAAGACATATTATCACAGTAAGATTTAGTTTCAGAGATATCGACATATGCTAATTTTTGCCAATATTCCTCGCTATGATCTATTTTACCTTTATTTACTAAATCGTTATAAAGTTCAGAGCCTGGATATGGAGCGAATACCCCAACTGATACATCGTGAGCACCTGCCTTACTAAATTTTATCAAATACAATAAAGTCATCCAGATATCTTTGTGTGTTTCATTAGGAAAACCAATTATAATATTAATTTTAACATTTATTTTAGATTTAACTGCACTTTTGAGGGATTGAAGCATTTTGTAAAGTTTTACTTTTTTCTTAATAGATACCAACATTCTTTCTGATCCAGACTCTGGTGCATAATTCATATTTCTGCATCCAGATTTGTAGAGTAATGGAGTTACATCATCATCTATAGCTTCTGATCTTGTGCCGCTAGGAAGTTGCCAAGATATATTTAAATTTCTAGAGATTAATTCATTACAAAATTCAATGATCCATGATTTTTTAACTATTGCTGTTAGGTCATAAAAATCAACATTAGTTATATTATATTTTTCAATATACTCTTCAATTTCATCAGCAAGTAATTTAGTGTCTCTTGCAACCCACCTAGTTCCCCACATAAATGGGCTAGAACAAAAAGTACATTGAAACGGACACCCCCTAGATGCAATCATCGGCATGCTTCGACCTCTATTTACCCCATATGATAAACCTAAATCCAAATATGTATTTAATGGCACAAGGTCCCATGCAGGTTTTATTATATCATCTATATTAGTTATTCTCTTCCTATTATTAGTTTTAATAAATTTATTTTTATTTCTGATTACTAGTCCATCAATATTTGACCAAGAAGATCCAGAATCTATAGCATTAGCTATTTCAACCAATGTTTCTTCTCCTTCACCTAAGCATATTGCATCTAGATTTTTACATTGTTCTAAAGATAATTCTGGTGCAGCTGTAAAATGTTCACCACCACCAACAAAAAATTTGTCACTAAATTTATTACCTATCATATTTACTAATGGTCGCAAAGATGTCCACTCAGACGAAAACATTCCTGAGAAACCTATTAAATCAGTATCTTCAGGAATTAAGTTTAAAACTTCTTCAAATGTAATTCCTCTTAAAATTAATTTGTTTCCTAGGTACGTACTTTTTTCTGGATCTAAACCAACTGAATCAACAATAGAGACTTTATGATTATTATTACGTAATGCAGCAGCTATATAAGCTACTCCTATAGGAGGAGTAAGTGAACCAATATATGAACCAGCAGAGATTATAGAAGGTGGTCTAACTAAAACTACTTTTGCCATATCAATTCATTTTTTAAATTATGTATTATTATTGTTTAACTCATATTTTTATTTAATTCATCATTAGAATTGATTTTTTAGTCCCATTTTAGATCAGGCCATGATATTAACAAAATTTATAATAAAGATATTTGATATAAATAATTGGCCTCGTGGTGGAATGGTAGACACAAAGGACTTAAAATCCTTGCCCATTTGGGAGTGCCGGTTCGAGTCCGGCCGAGGCTACCATGTAATTTTACTGTGATATATGATCGCTTTTGTAACTATAGGAACCAATAATCTAGAAAGAAGTTCAAATTTTTATGATCAAGTTCTAGATATATTAGATATTATTAGGGTTGACGAAGATGAAAGATACATTGGGTATGCAAAGAAAAAAACGAATAAGTTAGCAGATTTCTATTTAATCATTCCTTTTGATAAAAAAGAAGCTACAAATGGAAATGGAACAATGATATCATTTAATGCCAACACACATGAAAAAGTTAATGCAATTCATAATAAAGCTCTAGAACTTGGGGCTATAAGTGAGGGAGATCCTGGACCAAGACATGGTGAAAACTATTATGCATATTTTAGAGATTTAGATGGAAATAAAATTTGTGCATTCGCTGAAAATTAAATTTTAAGAATAAAATTGTTCTTTCAAAATTCTTTCTTCCATTGAATGATTATTATCAAACAATAATTCACATTTTATATTTGAAGAAGAATTAATTTCAACTTCTTTAACATTTCTAAATTCATTGTGATCCGCAGTAACACTTGAAGGTCTTGTTTTTGAATCAATAACATTTAATTTTATTTTTGTTTTTTCAGATAATAATGCCCCTCTCCATCTTCTAGGTCTAAATGCACTTATTGGAGTAAGAGCTAATAGTTTTGAATCAAGAGGAATAATACTTCCATGAGCAGATAAATTATATGCAGTACTTCCTGCAGCTGTTGAAACCATGACTCCGTCACATATCAATTCATTCATTCTTTTTACATTATTTATTTCTATACTAATTTTTGCTGCCTGATGAGCTTGTCTCATCATTGAAACTTCATTAAAAGCTATTGATTTAAATTCATTACCTTCGATATTTATAGCTTTCATATTTAGTGGTTTTAATAATATCTTTTGAGTTGATAAAACTATTTTTTCTAAATCCTCATCACTTTTAGTATTCATTAAAAACCCTATTGAACCATAGTTAATTCCATAGAATGGTTTGTTATATTTTTTATAGTCATGTAAAGATTTTAATAAAAAACCATCACCACCAATTGGTACTAAAATATCTGCATCTTCAATTTTGCTTTGATTATATTTTTTTATGTATTGATCTTTAGCGTTTACAGCTTCATCTGAACTTGAAGAATCAAAATAAAATTTCATTAACCACCTGTTACATTCATATGTCTTCTCATGTATGGTTTAACTCTATTATCAATAATAAAATCATGCTTTTTTGGTTTAATATTTAATGCATATCTAATTTTTTCTTTAATAAAATCATTACTGCGATCACTTCTTAAAATTTTTTTAAAATCAACAAATTCATTTTGGCCAAGACACATAAATAATTTTCCTGTGCTTGATAATCTTATTCGATTACAAGTTTCACAAAAATTATTAGTTATTGGTGTTATAAATCCAACATTAATTGATAGAATTTTACTTTTATAGTATACTGATGGTCCACCAGTATTCTTATCAATCTTATAAAAATTATACTTTGAATTCAATTTTTCGAAAATATTTTTTAGAGATACAAATTGAAGATGCCTTTCGGAATCTGTTTCTTCCATTGGCATAATTTCAATAAAACTTACATCTATCTTTAATTTTTCTGCCCATTGTATTAATTCATCAAATTCATTTTCATTAAAGTTCTTAATTGCTACTACATTAATCTTAATTTTTATTCCTAAATTAATTGATTTATGAATCCCAGAAATTACTTTTGATAATTTGCCAAATCTAGTAATTGCATTATATTTATCTTCTCTAATAGTGTCCAAAGAAACATTAATTCTTTCAATACCATTTTCTTTTAAATCTTCTGAAAATCTTTCTAATAAAGTTCCATTAGTAGTCAAGGTAATTTCTTTAAGTGAGGTTTTATTTTTTTTTAAGTTTAAATTATGAATAAGTTTAATTATATCTTTTCTAACTAAAGGTTCGCCTCCAGTTAATCGAATTTTACTCACACCCATATCAATAAAATTATCGCACATTCTCTCAATTTCTTCTAATGTAAGAACTTCTTTTTTTGGAAGAAAAGTCATTTTTTCTTTCATACAATATACACATCTTAAATCACATCTGTCAGTAACAGATACTCTTAAATAATTTATTTTTCTTTGAAATTGATCCAAAACTTCCATTATCTTTTTTTATAACTAAAAAATTAAAAATCAATTAATTAATTTTTTTTCTTTTTTTTCATGCATTTCCTGCGCTTCTAAACTTAAAGTAGCAACAGGTCTTGCTTCAAGTCTTTTAATACCAATTGGCTCTCCTGTTTCTTCGCAATAACCATAACTTCCATCTTTGATTCTTTTTAAAGCTTCATCAATTTTATTTATTAACTTTCTTTCTCTATCTCTTTTACGAAGTTCTATCGATCTTTCAATTTCTTCTGCAGCTCTATCAGTAATATCAGGTTTAGAAGAGTTTTCTTCTTTTTGCAATTTGTCTAAAGTTTGAGATGATTCCTTCAATAAGTTTTTTTTCCAATCTAAGAGCTTTAATCTAAAATATTCTTTCATTTTAGAATTCATAAATTTCTCTTTTTTTGTTGGTTTATATTTTTTGCTTGTTTTTTTCATGATTTATTTGATTACGAGCGAAGGATTTATCAAAAGATTATACATTTTCAAGTTATTTAAAAATTACAAATATTTTTTTCTTATAAAAATAATTATTAAATATCAATAATTTAATATGTTTTTTTAAAAAGAACAAAAATAGAACTTTTAAAATAAGAACAAAACGTGTACATAGAATCAAAAATTGCAAGAATCTGATTAAAAAACTAGGAATAAAGGAGAAAACTATATGTCTAGTACTAAATTTAAAGTAATTGAGAATACTAATATGGATAAAGAAAATAGAAATAAATCTTTAGAGGCAGCAGTTGGGTTGATTGAAAAAAATTATGGCAAGGGCTCTATAATGAAGTTGGGCTCAAAAACTAATGTAGATATTGAATCAATATCAACAGGCTCTCTTGGGCTAGATATAGCTCTTGGTATAGGGGGAGTTCCAAAAGGTAGGATAGTTGAAATTTATGGTCCAGAAAGTTCAGGAAAAACAACTTTAGCTACACATATAGTTGCTGAATCTCAAAAAATAGGTGGAAATTGTGCATTTATTGATGCAGAGCATGCGTTAGATCCAGCTTATGCAAAGAAACTAGGTGTAAATCTAGAAGAATTACTTATTTCTCAACCAGATACTGGTGAACAAGGTTTAGAAATAGCTGACTCATTAATAAAATCTGGTGGTATTGATGTTTTGGTTATTGATTCAGTTGCAGCATTAGTTCCAAGAGCAGAATTGGAAGGCGATATGGGTGACTCTTTACCTGGACTGCAGGCAAGATTAATGAGTCAAGCGCTTCGTAAACTTACAAGTTCAATATCTAGTTCAAACACATTAGTAGTTTTTATTAATCAATTAAGAATGAAAATTGGAGTAATGTTTGGAAGTCCAGAAACAACAACTGGTGGAAATGCTCTTAAGTTTTATTCTTCAGTTAGACTTGATATTAGAAGAATTGGGGCAATTAAAGATAAGGATGAAATAATTGGAAATCAAACTAGGGTTAAAATAGTTAAAAATAAAGTTGCGCCACCTTTCAAGGTTGTTGAATTTGATATCATGTATGGAGAAGGTATATCGAAATTGGGAGAGCTTGTAGATTTAGGGGTAAAAGCTGAAATTATTGAAAAATCTGGGTCATGGTTTTCTTATAAAGATCAAAAAATTGGACAAGGAAGAGAAAATGTTAAAAACTTTCTAAAAGACAATCCTGCTTCTGCTAAAGAAATTGAAAACAAAATTCTTGAAAATGCTGGAATAGTTGAAAAAGCTATGATGGAAGGTGATATTGATTCTAAAGATAAAAAAGAAAAAGAAGAAAAGTGATAAATCAACTTAAATAATTTAAATCAAAAAAAAGGGGAGTAAAACCCCCTTTTTTTTGTATTAGACATAGCAAAAATCAAGTTATAATAAAGGTTCATGAATTCTAGTGAAATTAGATCATTATTTTTGAACTATTTTAAAAAAAATGGACATCAAATTGTTCATTCAAGTCCACTAGTTCCACATAATGATCCAACATTAATGTTTGCAAATTCAGGCATGGTTCAGTTTAAGAATATTTTTACTGGTAAAGAAAAAAGAAATTATAATCGAGCTGTTACTTCTCAAAAATGTGTTAGAGCTGGAGGCAAACATAATGATTTAGAGAATGTTGGTTATACAGCTAGACACCATACATTTTTTGAAATGTTAGGAAATTTTTCATTTGGTGATTATTTTAAAGACAATGCAATTGAGTTTGCATGGAATTTAATAACAAAAGAATTTTGTATAGATAAAAAAAATTTACTTGTTACTGTTTATACTGAGGATGATGATTCATATCATTATTGGAAAAAAATTTCAGGACTGAATGATGATAAAATATTAAAAATAAGTTCTTCAGATAATTTTTGGTCAATGGGAGATACAGGACCTTGTGGTCCTTGTTCTGAAATTTTTTATGATCATGGTGATAAGTTGAAAGGCGGTCCACCTGGAAGCCCTGAAGAAGACGGTGATAGATTTATAGAA
>MDTE01052968.1_pt1 | contig 11821 bp, 12 predicted proteins | sample 811231 | NCBI WGS metagenome assembly MDTE01 (sample SAMN05326651, study PRJNA326480) | marine metagenome | isolation source: seawater | place: Indian Ocean: Red Sea | collected 2010
CATCGGCGACGTCGTGGAGGGCCTGCTCGTCGAGATCGCAGAGCGCGACGAGTTCGGTGGCGTCGGAGTGGGCGTAGGCATCGGCGTGCATGCGTCCGATGCGACATCCGACGACAACTGCGCGCTGTTGTGTGCTTGTCATTGCACTACGCACCTTACCAGCGGGCTTGTTGATTCACCTTGTGAGATTAGGAAAGAGCTAAGTGGTTAGGGCGAGGGCGGCAGCCTGATGGCCCGCAATCCGTCCGAAGCTCAAGCCAAGCGTTTCGGCTCCAGCCGAGATGTGGACGGGTGGATCAATCCCAGGCCCGTGGGGCGATTCCTTCAATATGGGTCTTGACGTCGATAACCACTGGTCGGTCGGCGGCCAGGGCTTCCTGAAGCGCGTCTTCGAGTTCGTCTGGCCGTCTCACACAGATCCCGAGGCCGCCCATAGTTGAGGCAATTGTGGAGAAATCGGCATCAGTGAGCATCCACATTCGGTCGGAGTTGGCCGTTCGTGCCCCGTAGATCCGTTCGTTCATGGCTTGCTCTTGGTTAAGCGAGGCGTTGTTATTGACGAGGGTGATTGTGTGGAGACCGTAGCGCACCGCAGTATCGAGTTCTGTGAGGTGATACCACATGCCCCCGTCTCCGGTGAAACAGAGGACCGGACGCTCGGGCGCGGCGCACTTGGCGCCGATCGCCGCAGGCAATCCCCACCCCAGAGAGCCGGCACAGCGGATGTAGCTATGCTCAGGTGATCGAAGGTCAATCATGGTTCCGGTCCATACCCCGGAATGCCCCGTGTCAGACACGAGCACAGCGTCGTTGGGTAGCAGCCGTGTCAGATCGGCGCATAGCCGTTCGGGGCGTAGCGGGATGTCATTCGAGGCCGAGAGCGCGGACACACTTTGGTGCCACTCCTGTACAAGCTCTTGCGTCCTGTGGAGCCACAAGACGCGGGCCTCGCTGTTTTGGGGCGAAGGGCTCTCGGCCGTCTCAAGTAGTTGTCGCAACCCGGTTCTGGCGTCGCACTGCATACCCGCGGTCAAGGGAAAGGATCTCCCTAGCTCAGCAGGATTGATATCCAGTTGGAGAACCCGTGTCCCGGGTCGTGGTAGCCGCCAGTCGTTGGTGATCTGACCGCCGGCGTGGCTTCCGATGAAGAAGACAAGGTCGGCCTCAGCGAGCGCTTTATTTGCGCAGAATCTTGAATATTGACCAGAAATACCGAGTGCCAGTTCGTGGTCAGGTGGGAACATTTCCTTGGCGTTCAAGGACGTAATTACGGGCACCTGGAGTTTTTCTGCAAGTTCGACCAACTCGGTCCGTGCCCCGGAACACCGGACACCCCCGCCAGCCACGATGACCGGGCGTAGCGCTGCCTGTATCTGGGTCATCACAGCCTGCACGCTTTCGGGTGCCGCTGCTGGTCGGGTTGCTGGGATGTGTCGAAAGTCGTTCTCAATGACGATGTCAAGATCAGCCGTTCCTGTCATGACGTCACCGCCCGCGATGCCATAAAGATCAAGGTGGGCGGGTCCTGGCGTGCCGGAGGTAGCTTCACGCAAGGCCTGACGCAAGAACACCGGAAGCTCGTCCACACAGGTGACCGGGACGCTGTACTTTGTGACGGCCCCAAAGGGCCCCATGTGATCAAGTTCCTGGTAGGCATGGCGGTGCTGGGACAGGTTCGACAAACGGCCGGTAAGTGCCAGAACTGGAGAACATCCCAGACGGGCATCTTGCAGGCCAGCTGCAAGGTTGAGGGCCCCAACGGACTGAGCGCCGCAGACGCCGATCTTTCCGCTCAGTCGGGCGTAGCCATCCGCCATGTAGGCGGCACCTTTTTCGGTGTGAGCCATGACGGGGGTGATGCCGACCCGGTCGAATTCCGGCATGGCTTCGGGCACGCTCACTGGCATAAAGAAGTAATGGCTCACTCCATAGCCGTGTAGAGTCTCTGCGAGGAATTGTGCGCCGGTCATGGTCGGCATCGTTCACTGCTCCGTTCTAGAGGACGCGAAGGCCAATATCCTGCCGCAAGCCAGCTATCCGAGGGGAGTCTCAGGCTATCGAAGCATGTGCTGGTCACTGAGATCTCTCCCTCCGACGCGATGCTCAATCGTAGCCCCGCAATACTCCGTAATTTCGAGGTCAGCAAGCGCGTTCACGATCATGTGTTGGGTGGGAAGATCTTCCCATCGGGCCTGGTGGAAGGTCACGGTGCCTTCACCCTGCCACCGACCGGTTGGACTCGCCACCGGTGGGTTGGTGGGGCTGAGGACGGCGTATGCGACATCGGCTTCTCCCCAGTTTCCAGTGTGAGGGATGTACTTGTAGTGCAACGTGCCCTGAAGGTAGGGATCGTCTTGACCATTAGCCGAAGCCGATCCGTCCGTTCCTTCGGACTCGACCATGTTCGTGAGCGCCATGTCCATGAAACGAAAGCCCAGCCAGGCTGCCGTGCAGCAGGTTCTTCCCGCATGGGTTACGGGCTCCGGAAGGTCGCAATAAATCTTGGAGAAACCAAGTTGCTCACGTCCGGTCAGGATGGGATCAGTCAGGTTTTCCCACAGTACCGATAGAAAAGGACCGCGGGCCCGATCGTGAGTGCCATCAAACTGTGCAGGGAATGTGACGCCCAGCGTGCTATACCCGCGTCCTGCGAGCCAATCGATCCCTGTCATGTGTGTTTGGGTCACGGTGACGATGGGATCCCCGGTCACGGAAAAACCTTCGGGCAGTAACGCGTCGAGCTGCTCACGACGGGTCAGAAATCTGACCGTATAACTTTGCGATCGGCGTTGATCGGTGGCGAAGGCAGATATCTGGCCACCGGGACCCTGTCGAGGGCCCGCCATTGGGCCGAAATGGGTCGGCATCATGTACATAAGCTTGGGGTTCATCCGGTACGGCACGTGCTCACCTCCAGCTGCGGATGGGACATTCAGCTCTCCTCCTGTAAGAAATCATGGGCAAGGAGAGGTTGTGCGGCAAACAGGCCGCCGTCCACGGGCAATGTGATCCCGGATATCCATCTGGCCTCATCACTGGCAAGGAAGACGGCCGCCCATGCGACATCCCATGGGGTGCCTTCGGTTCCTAGTGGCACTACGCGTCGGCGCCGGTCGCGCTCCTCTGTCGTGATTTTGGACTGGTAGGCGGATTGCAAATGGCCAGGAGCTATGCAGTTTGCACGGATGCCGTCGCGACCATGAAAGGCTGCGGTGGCCTTCGTCAGCATGGGCATCGCTCCTTTCGAGATGGAGTAAGGCACACCGCGGTGCTTAGCGCCGGCAAGGCCGTCGCACGAGGAGAGGTTCACGATGGATCCACCGCCGGACTCGATCATGGCGGGAATTGCATGCTTACTCGCGAGAACGGCGGTCTTGACGTTTAGGTCGAACGCCTCGGTGAGCTGTGCTTCATCGACTTCAGCGACACCCCGGCGACCTTTGCCGCGTGCGTTCCAGCGATAGCCGAGGTTGTTAATCAATATGTGAAGACCACCATAGGTACGGACGGCAGCTTCAACCATCGCCCGAGCATCATCTTCGCTGGTCGCATCACCGACAAACACTGTGGCCTGACCGCCCTCGGCCCCAATGGCTGCTGCCGTACGCTCGGCGTTTTCCATGGAGATGTCGGCTATGAGTACGCGAGCTCCTTCTTTGGCGAGACACACTGATGTGGCACGCCCAGTTCCTGTCTCGTCGGGGTGGCTTCCCCCACCCGTTACGATCGCTACCTTGTCTGCTAACCGCCCATGGCTCATCGGCTTATCTTGGGGGTGGCGATTTGCTCGATCGCATCATCCAACGGCAGCTGGGGTCTGATGTCGGCCGCGGCGACCTCGCGGAAGGTCCAGGCGGCCCCGGTGTGAAAGTCCGACGTGACGGCGACGGAATCGAAGGTCTGGGCAATCTCCTCCATTTCGCCGATCCAGCGCTCGGCCACGTTGGGTAGGCGTTCGGCATCGCGTTCGGCTGCTGTTAAGGCGTCATTCTGGCTGTGGGCTAGCTCCGCTACGAGTTCGTCGTAAACCGCCAATCGTTGGGCGGCTATCAGGAGGGCTGTACGGAGGGCTGTGGTGCCCTTGGTCATCGCGGCATAGCACATTTTCACGGCGGAAGCTCGACCGGTCACTGCTCCAACATTGATGACCTCAATTCCCCGGCCATCGAGTGTTTCTAGGACTGACGCTGATGGGCCTGACACATAAAACCGCGGGGCATAGTCCGTACGTGGAGGGCCGCCGATGATGCCAGCGTCAAGGAATGTGATGCCACTGCCATCCAACTCGGTTTCTATCTGCGCAACTGTTCTGGGGGCGATCGCATTGCAATCGGCGAGCGTTGTGGTGGTGCCAGATCCGCGGGCCGTGTCGCCGATCATCTGGGCGAGCGCGTGCGCATGGGCCGGGGCGAGGATGGACAACACAAGGTCACAGCGTTCGATCAGGGACGCCAAGCTCGGGACCGTTGAAATGTTCGCGGCCTCGGTTCGTTGGTGGGTCGTGATGCTGCGACCTTCGATCCACGTGAGCACCTCGAGACCGCTTGCATGGAGTACGGCACCAACAGCAGCTCCCATCTCGCCTGGACTTAGGATTCCAATGGTTTGCGCCATCATCGTTGTCCCCAAGGGCATCGTCCTGTAGCAGCCTGCCACGTTATGGCCATGGATGACGTATGGCGAAGCGGATGTGAATCGCGTCCTGTTGACCACCGGTGGTTACCGACAAGCACCTGCACGGAACATGCTTATGGAATTCGGAAGAGTTGCTTGGCGTTTCCGGAGAGGACCAGGGTTCGGTCAGAGGCCGAAATATTCATGGCGTCAATCATCTCCGCGATCAACCGTGGTTGGATCCAGGGGTGATCTGAGGCAAAAACGAGCCGTGTAGCTCCGATCACATCGAGGCAGAGGCTGAGTGCTGGAGACCACGGGGCGGCACAGTCGTAGAACACTTGGTTGAGGTATTCGCTTGGGGCTTGGGTGATGTGGTCAGCGCCACGCTTGAGCACCATTGCTTGGTGGTCGATTTGTCCGGCAAAAAAAGGCAGGGTCCCGCCGAGATGCGGGCATACAATTTGCAGGTCTGGGTGTCGATCGAGCAGCCCGGACATGATCAAATGCGTCAGGATGATGGTGTCCTCGAACCGCATACCGAGGCCGACGGACATCTGGCGCCCGGCTAGGTCGCGTTCGAACACGGGAATGTGGGGGTGGAGAATGACAGGGAGTCCTGCGGAAGCCATGGCAGCCCAGAACGGTTCGAACTCTGAAGCATCCGGCCTGACGCCGTTGATATGTGAGTAGAGTTGGACGGCTCGGGCGTCATGCGTAGCCACACACCGATCGATTTCAGCGAGGGCGGCCTCGATGTCGTGCATTGGCGGTGTGCACACAAACACGAATCGATCAGGATGCTCCGCCACGGTTTCGGCCAGCCAATCGTGCATCTGTGCGGCCATATGGACCCCGTCGGCCCCGTACGTATGGGGCCCTGGAAGATTTGAACTGATCAGTGCAATCTCGACGCCGGCTACGTCCATCGCCCGGAGCTTGGCGATGGGATCGGTTGCGTCGGGTTGTAGCTTGAGTCGCAGGGGGCCTAGAACGAACTCCCAGCCTTGGGAGGTCCGCGACGCCCGGGGATCAGAGGTTCGGGATTCGAGATACGCCAGCCACCGTGGATCAAACACATGACTCTGACAATCAATGATCATGCTTGCGGTGTAGCTCCTTTCAGTTGGTGGTCAACAGGACTACGAGTTAACAGGAGTGTTGGTAAGGATATCCGGGATTCACGAGGCCTCTAGTGTGCTGTGCCTGTTCCAAGTAGTTTGAACTCGAAAAATTCGGTGGTTAGGAGTACGCTCCACCCACCGGACAGGCCGCGACCTGCGGACGAGCGGAGAAAGTCGAGTAAGCCATGGCTGATAAGGCAATAGCTCCTTCGGAATCTGGGAGACGGGGATTTCTTGGCTGGAGCTGGCGTGAGACCCGCGGGTTTTTGTTTGTCTTGCCATGGCTCATTGGGTTCGTAGGGTTCATCGCGGGTCCGTTCCTGTTTTCGCTCTTTATCAGCATGACGAACTGGCGGATGCAGAGCGATCCGAAATGGGTAGGACTCCACAACTATGTCGAATTGCTTAACGGGGAAGACATGCGCTTTACGCAAGCGGTGTACAACACGACGTATTACGTGGTGTTCCATGTCCCCGGAATTCTGATCATTTCCTTCGCCATCGCCGCGCTGCTCAACCGTAAGGTCAAGGGGGTCGCGATATACCGAACCGCGTTTTACCTCCCGTCGATTACGACCGGTGTAGCGACCGCGGTGCTGTGGTACTGGATGCTGCAGCCGAACGGCCTGCTGAACAACCTTCTCGATATTTTCCTTGGCCCCTTAGGCCTTGAAGCTCCGAACTGGCTTGGCTCAACCACCTGGGCGATGCCTGGTCTCATCATCATGAGTTTCTGGACCGTCGGAACCACCATGATTATTTACTTAGCCGGTCTCCAGGGCATCCCGGAGCATCTGTACGAGGCCGCCGACATCGATGGTGCTGGGTGGTGGCAGAAAGTCCGGCACGTCACGATTCCGCTTATGACCCCACAGATCTTCCTGACCTCGGTGCTTGGGATTATTGGTTCCTTTCAGACCTTTACGACAGCGCTGATCGTGACTGATGGTGGGCCAGCGGATGCCACGTTGTTCGTGCTGCTGCACCTGTACCAAATCGGGTTCCGTGTCTTCAACATGGGCTATGCGTCGGCGATCGCGTGGATATTGTTCCTCATCATTCTGTTCTTCACGATCGTGCAGTTCGTTACAGCCCGTCGATGGGTGTACTACGAGGGTGAAAAGTAACGACCAGGATCGGCTGGCTATGCGCAGGCGCGCTGGCTGACGAGGGCCCCCGACGGGTTGAGCAAGAAGGCGGTATCGCCGTTGTTATTCCAGACAGCACTGCCTTTCCAGAACACGGTTCGTTGCGCAGCTCCTGTGTATGTCCACACTGAAACAGTCGCTCCGGGCTCGATCGAGGTGCCAGCAGCGAAGACGTACGTGTGTTTTGCACCCTCATCGTGAATGGACCAATTGCCGAGGTCAGCGGTCTGGCTTCCAGTGTTCCGAACGGTGACTGACTCCGGCGTACCTGTGCAGTTCAGAGCGATGATTTCAAAGCCAGCCGTGGTTGGGGCTGTCAGCGTTGGGGTCGGGGTCAGCGTCGGGGTCGGGGTAGGTGTTGGGCTTGGAGTTGGTGCAGGTGCCGGGGCTTGGGATTGAGTGACCGTTACGGCAGTTCCACAGGTTGCCAGCATCGTGGTCAGGGCTTCAGCTTCTGCTCTCGTTACGGTAAGACCCCATGTGGTCTTCACGCCCACCCAGTCTGTGGCGTAGGTGCACCAATACGCGGTGTTGGGTGGTTTCCACTGGTCCGGGCTTTTTGCACCCTTGGAACGGTTGGCGCTCGCGGTCACCGCGATGAGATGTGTTCCGTCAGCCAGGACGTTCGCAAAGCGGCGTTTCGTGGCGGCATCCCAGGCCCATCCACCAGAGAGATGGGCGTTCTTGAGCGGCACCATGTGGTCAACATCCAGCTTGCTTGCAGCCGTTACGGTCGTGTTGGTAAAGGCCCCCCACCACTGGCCGGTTGCGACCTGGCACCCCTTCGAGGTTTTGAAAGTGACCGGGACTTGGCTTTCAGCGATGAGGACTTCGTGGCGGGCGTTTTGACAGTCGCCATCGTCGTCGGTCCAGTGTCGCCAGTCGGAACGGTTGTACGCCGGGAGATTTGAAGGAACCTCTGCAATTGGCGGTAGTTCAAGAGACGTTGACTGTGGATTGGGTGCGGCACTCTCTGCGGCCGTTGGCGCAGGTGTTGGCGTTGGCGCAGGTGTGGCCGTTGGCGCAGGTGTTGTCGTCGATACAGCGGTTGAGGCTTTTGGTTTTTGGTCGAGGGTCTTAGCTTTTTCGACCCGTTGTTTTACGGCTGAGCTGGTAGCAGAGGTGCTCGCTGGGGAGGGCGTGGCCGTTGCGGTGCTTGGCGTTGGCGTTGCTTCTGGATTGACTGCTATGGCTGATGTTGCCTGGGTAGCTGGTGTGGCCGGTTCCCGGGATGCATCAGCGCTTGTGCCAGTGGCAGGCGAAGACTCGCCACAGGCCGTGAGCACTCCGGCCAAGACGATGAAACCAAGGAGGCGGCTGATCAGACCTGGTCTACACATGTGCATGGTGTAAGTACCGCCAGTTACAGGTCAGCATCGTACACCGATAAACAGGCTGTGACGCGCTCGTCTGTCGGGCTATTCCGTTGGCCCAGAGGCCGTGCGTGACGCGGAGAACGGATTTAGCAGCAGAGACCGGGATTGATCTTGAATTTTCCACCCGCCAGCCACCGATCCCGGATTTCGGTTGGTGGAATCACCGCAAAACGAATCTCAAGATCAGAGGTGGGGCGGTAGCTCAGCGTGGCTGCACGGGTCCCATTGGGAACTTCCCAAGTTCGCCAACCCGGATCGCTGCTTGTCCCGGGAGGTGGCCCGGCCGTTGGAAGCTTTGTGCCAGGCCCTATGTATTGGAATTTCCCCTCATCTCCACCTGCAAGTTCGAGGACCAGGGCCTCGGCATTCTGCGCGAGTTCTCCTGACCCGGTGTTATCAATGGTTATCTTGGCTGAGATAAAGAAAAAACCATCTTCGGCATTTACGGCACTACCAAATGAGTATGTGGCACCGGTCTCGTGCAGCGTAATGGTGACGCCCTCACGCTCGACGGTCTCGCCAACCTGAGCGTCGATTGGGCCGGGCGGGTCGGGTGCGGGTCCTGCACTTGCCACGGGTTCACTTTCCGACTGACCGCAGGCGGAGATCGTGATGGCCAGACACGCGGCAAGAACCGCACCTACAACAGCACGTCGACCGTTCATACGTCGAATCCTTCCGTTTGAGCCTGACAGCGAAAGAAGATGACCGCCTTAGTCAGGACGTCTGCCTTGTGTGCATGACCCGCAAATAGCCCCGGCATTTAACTTAAATTGTCCACCCTCCAGCCACCGATCCCGGATTTCCGTTGGGGTGAACACGGCAAAACGAATCTCAAGGTCAGCGGTCGGGCGATAGCTCAGCGTCGCCGAACGGGTGCCAGTGGGCACCTGCCAGCTTCGCCAGCCATAATCGTGGCTCAATCCGGGTGCCGGACCGACAAGCGGCACTAGCGTGGACGGACCCATGTGTTGGAAGCGTCCTTCCTTGCCATCGGGAAGTTCGAGGATGAGGGCCTCGGCACCCTGCGCGAGCTCTCCGGACCCCGTGTTTGTAATGCTCATCTTGGCTGAGATGAAGAAAAACCCGTCGTCGGCTTGCACGTTACCTCCAAACGAGGTCGTGGCTCCGGTCTCGTGGAGCTTAATGGTGACGCCCTCACGCTCGACGGTCTCGCCAACCTGGGCGTCGATCGGGCCGGGCGGGTCGGGTGCCGGTCCTGCACTTGCAACTGCCACGGGCTCACTTTCCGTCTGACCGCAGGCGGCGAATGCGACGGTGAGACACGCGGCAAGAATCACGCGGAAGAATATGCGTCGATGATTCATACACCACAGCCTTGCCCGTGAGCCTGACAGCCAGCGAAGTGGTAGCCAGCTTAGCTGATGGAGAGATGTCCAGCGGCTCGTTGAGCGGGGGAGATGGGATTCAAGGGGCTCAATGATTGCCGTTGCACGAGTTGCTGGCTTTAGACGGAGTGAGCTGCAAGCTCGTGTTGTCCTGCCTGGATTTTCTCGATCGCGGATAGGATCTGTTCCATACCTTCCGTGCTGTCCAGCAGCACGTTAGTTGGCAGGGTAATCATCTCGTCGGCACATGCTCGTTCAGCGTGTGGACAGTCGGCAGTTGAATATTGAGCCGCTGGTTTTTCGCCGACACGAGGCCATACCCGACTCAACTCGCCGTCTTTGTCAGCAAACAAATCAGCGTGGTGCATTGGGCGGAGATACCCCAACTGGCACGGGATGCCCTCGGCCTTGAGTGCTTCGACAAACGTGGCACGTGTGAGTCCGCCGAAGGCTTGGGCGTCGTACCGCAACACATACACGTGGTTGGCCGCACGTGTGGCGAACGAATCTTGCCGTCGGGCCACCACGCCGGCGACGTCATCCAGTAACCCTGTCAGGTAGCGACCGTTGGTGTCACGTCGTTGGGTCTGTGCATCAAGCTGCGCAATCTGGGGTAAGCCAAGCACTGCATGGACAGGATGCATGCGCCGGTTGCCTGAGGCATACGGAAAGAACTCCTGGGCCGCTGTGTGCACTGACCCGACACCAGTTGCGGCGCGGCGTCGTTGCCGTCGGGGGTGATTGAGCTCACCATAGCCGCTCGCCCGTTCGTAGATCACGGGATCATCAGTGATGAGCCCTCCCCCGCCTCCAGCCGGTAAATTCTTGCTGCTCCCAAAGCTGAAGCAACCCACGGCGCCGATTGAGCCAAGAGTCCGGTGCTTCCAAGTTCCGCCGTGCGCGTGAGCTGCGTCCTCAATCACTGGCACGCCGCGCCGCGAGGCGATCGCCAAGATTGCCTCCATGTCGCAACTCACACCGCCAAAATGCACCGACATGATGGCGCCGGTTCGGGACGAAAGCGCTGCCTCGATTGCTCGCGGAGCTATGTTGTAGGTTTCTGGGTCGATGTCCGCGAAGACCGGTACACAGCCCGCGTTAAGGATCGCCGACACACTCGCAAAAAAGGTGATCGGTGAGACGATCACCTCGGCCCCACGGTCCAGCCGGAGGGCTTGGAGACCGACCTCGAGCGCGCTGGTTCCGCTATTGAGGCCGACCCCGTAGCGAGCGCCACAGACTTCGGCAAAGGTTTGCTCAAACGCGATAACGGGATCTTCTTCACCGCGATCACCAGCGCGCAGTCGAGTGGTCAGCGCGTCGATAGACGCCTCGTTATAGACGGGCCATTCTGGAAACGGCGTAGTTCGGACGGGGTTTCCACCGGCTAGTGCCAACGTAGCCATAGCTAACGACTTTCACGATCACTGATCAACATACTGGGCTGTCTGAATAATATGCATGCGCCGCCATGCTGTCAGGAATGAGGGTCGTTCCTAATCGAACGGAGCACTTGACCCGCCAAAACAGCAGGGTAAAAATGACGCGGTCAAATTGTTTGTTTAGCAATAATTTGATTGGCGATGAGTTGTGAGCCTGTTTGACGATCGTTTATCGATCGTCGAATCCAGGCAACCCGACGGTCCGAAGCATTAAGTGCAAGCAGGCGAAAGGCCCTTTGTTTGCATGTAATTGCACCGTGAAAAAGGGAAAGGGGAACTAGATGAGCAAGGTCAGATACATTCAGGTCATCAACTTTAATCTTGAGGGTATTACCCGAGATGATTTTATGGGTGTTGCAGATGAGGTCGCGCCAAATTTCGCCCAGCTTCCCGGGTTGATCTCAAAGGCGTGGCTAAGTGACGAAGCCAACAATACCTACGGTGGCGTGTATTACTGGGAGAGTCAAGAAGCTTGTGAAGCTTATCGAGGCAGTGAACTCTACGCTCAGGCCTTAGCGAATAATCCCAGCTTTACGAACTTGTCGGATAAAGGATTTGATGTTTTGGAAGGTCCTAGCCAGGTAACTCGTTTATAAGACATAGGGGGAGCATGGACCAGTTGTCCTGTCTGCAAGAGCTTGTGGAGCGGAAGACGGGATGCGAACCCGTGACCCTCTTCTGTAAGCGAGTGGCAGCCCCGCCCGGACTCGAACCGGGGCGCATGGTTTAGGAAACCAATGCTCTATCCACTGAGCTACGGGGCCTGGG
>MDTE01082567.1_pt1 | contig 11821 bp, 12 predicted proteins | sample 811231 | NCBI WGS metagenome assembly MDTE01 (sample SAMN05326651, study PRJNA326480) | marine metagenome | isolation source: seawater | place: Indian Ocean: Red Sea | collected 2010
ATCCAAGAAAAATTCGAGCTATTAAAATTGACACAGAGGGCGAAGATCTAAATGTTCTTTATGGAGCTAAAAATTTAATTGAGAAAAATAGACCTAAAATTATAGTTGAAACAAGAAAAAATAATTTTAATGAAATTATAAATTTCTTATCAGAAATAGGTTATAACAAAATATATAATAGCAATAATAAGTTTACCCAAAATTCTTTTTTAGATGTTTTTCAAGAAAATATAATAAGCAGAGACTTTTTTTTTGAATTAGAATAATTTTTATAGGATAAGATTATCTAATTCATTTAAAAAAGTTCTTTTGAATATTTCGAAGGAACAATATTTTTTTACTTGCTTTCTATTATTAATTATAAAATTCTGATCATTTAATATTTCTTTTAATTGAGATAAATTAATGGGATTCTTAAAATCATACAAAAGATGTCTAAATTGATGATGGGACTCCTTAGGGTACATCCAAGGTTGTAAAATAGTCATCCCACCGCACAATCCTATTTCTTGAGCTAACATACCTTGTGTTTCACGATGTGTAGGGAAAAATAGGTGAACTTTTCTATAATACTTTACAATTTCATTATAATCTAAGATCTTACAATTTTGACTTTTATCAGCTGGTAAATTGAGTTTAACTGGATTTTTTTCAATTCCATTTTCTGAGTGAAAATATACATCAAAAGGAATATTAAGATTTTTGAAATTTTTAATTTGCTCAAATACATAAACAATAGCTTGTCTCGATATCTCAGCTTCATTCAAATTTTGGTGTTTATAATGATCTACGTATATTGTTAATTTCTCGTTTTGCTCAGGATATAAGCTAATCTCATTTATAAGTTTTGGTAAATATTTCTTTCCTTCAATGTTTTTTTTGCTTGGATTAAAATAAAAATATAAATCTGCACCTACGTCTCTTGGGTCGTCAACATCATCCCCAAATTCAATAACGTATCTACATTGTTTCTTTAATTTAATAATATCTACGTTATTTTTAGTTAAAACTCTAATTCCACAAAGAAATAAGATATCATAATTTTTTGTCGGATAACCTTCTACTAAATCAATTATAAAATTTTTATTATCTTTTAAAGCATTAGAAATTATTTCTTTTAAACGATCATTCCAGGGAGTCGATTTAAAAACTGATACACATATTTTGTACATTTGATTTATATTAATTTATCCTAACACTTCTAATTAAATTTCAAAAATATCTTTGAAACAAGAAATTTTTTAAATTATTAATTGGCTTTGACCAATCACCTTGTTCTTCTTGTTTAAATTTTACAATTGATGGGTACCATAGATTTTTTTCGTTTTTATCATTTTCCCAATACCAAAATTTACCTTTACTTTTTGGTAGAAGTAGAAAAGTAGGTTTACCGATTGAAGCAGACAAATGCGCATTAGTATTACTGACAGAAATAACAAAATCACAAGTTTTGATAAATTCAGAAAGCTCAAAAAGGTTATTAAAGGTATCTAGAGTCTTATTTTTATTTATTTTCACATTGTAATTATTTTTAAAATCTTCAACTTCTTTATCCTCATTGGTATATTGAATATTAAAGAAATCTATTTGATCTATTAATAAAATTTCTTTTAAATCCTCTAATGTAATTGATTTAACATTTCCTAAATCTTGGTTTGTACTTTTCCACGATAGTGCGCATCGTAATTTTTCCTTAGGGGATTTTGTCTTATTAAAATTTTCTTGAACTGTGATTTGATTATTATGAAAACTATCTATGCCATTTCTGAAAATTCTAGCTAAAGAACACATTGGCAAATGATAATCAAATTCATTTTCATCTATTTTTTTTGATAAAGGATAAAATTCCATATTATTATACTGTTTTTGGAATAATTTGACTAATTTGTCCTCAACATAAACCAACACTTTTTTAAACTTAGTTTTAACATCAGGCAATATTGAGCTAAAAAGTAATTGCTCACCAATTCCTTGCTCACCCCATATTAATATTTTTTCAAATCCTAGTCCCTCCTCCCATTGTGGCTTATTAAATATTAATCTCTGAGTAAATTTCTTTTGTGTACCCCATCTATATTCATAATTATTCCAACCATCTTTAAAATTATTTTCAGATAATTGAATGTGAGATAAATTAAAATATGCATCATGCAAATTAGGATTTAATTTAATTGCTTTTTGGTAATTTGCTGCTGCTTTTTCATTATTACCCAATACTTTATAGCAAAAACCCAAGTTATTATAAATCATCGGAAAACTGTTATTAATTTTTTTCGCTTTTTCTAATTCAATAATTCCTTTGTCGACTTCTCCTAGTTCCATAAAACAATTTGCAATATTAATCATTGCGAAATAATTTTTTGGATTCAAATTAAGAGCTTCTTCAGCAAATTTTTTTGATAGTTGATAGTTTTTTTTTATATAATAAATTTCAGAAATATTTACATTGATTAAGTCTTTTTGAATAACATTAGTTAGTGCTGATTTGTAAATACTTAAAGCATCATCTAACAAATTCTCTTTTTTTAATAATTGACCTAGTTGAATATATGACTCAAAAAAATTATTTTTTAAAGATAAAGCTTCTTTAAAATTATCGATAGCATCTTGAGTTTTACCCAACATATTTAAACATATGCCCCTATTATAATAAATTTGTGGTAATTTTTGATTTAGTTGAATCAATTTTTCTAAATAAATAAGTGCATTTTCATAATTTTTTATCTGCATATAGTTATTTGCAGTGAACATCAAAATATCAATTGACTTAGGTTCTTTTTTTAAAATAGTTAGAAAAATTTCAAGGCTTTTTTTATAATTTTTATTATTAAATGAGTCGATAGCCTGTTTTTTTAAATTTTCCATCTAGAACTATTTTTTTTACTTAAATTTTGACGATACATCTTATTAAGGCTTGATATTAATTAGATCTTAAAAATATTAAAACATATTCCCTTTGCCAAATTTAACTAACATGAAAAGCCATATGACAATAATGGGAACAATTAGCCAAAAATTTTTTCTGCGCGTTCCATATATTGTAATTAAAGAACATTTTGGGCATTTAAGGGTGTTTATTGAAAATTTTTCTTTGCATTTAAAGCATTCATAATCAAGGTTATTTTGCCTCAATTCTTTCTCTAATCGAGATTTTCTAATCGCCAAATAGTATCCATACAAAGCTACTGATAATATTAATAATGATAAAATAAAAGCTGACATATCTAATCAGAGATAATTTTATATATATATTGCTTAAATTCATCAGTAAAAAACTCTTTTAACCTCCATTGAGAGTTTGATGCAGCAAATAACAAATCATGATTTAAAAGATTTTTTTCAATATCTTTGATATCACCATATTTTCTTAAACTATTATGTGTGAAAAATGCTGGTACACCCTCAGACACCGCTAGGAAACCCGCAGTAGACTGACAACTAACAAAGGCAAAAGCTCTCTGAAGTAAACTTTGTAATGGAGTTTCTGAAAATTTATTATGAACAATAATTTCTCTATCAGTATAAAGTTTAATTTCTTCAATTGTTTTTTCTTTCCAATTGTTCAACCCCAAAAAATCTAAAGTATTTTGTGTTGGTTCTGATAATATAATTATATCCCCTGCTTTTTTCTCCTTAAGATTAATATCTAAATCATTAAATCTTTTTCTATCCTTGGTAAAATTATAATTATTAAAATAAAGATCATCTTTGATGATTCTAAAATAACCCTCAAGTCCACTTAAAATGGTGTTTTTCTCTTTAGTAAATCTTCTGGATGATGAATTAAAATAACCGTGATCAATATATATAAAATTTTTTTTTCTTTTTTTTATAATATCACCTGTGCCTCTTAGAATACCATATGATGCAAATATATTATTAGTTTCTTTGTATTCTTTAATATCAATAAGAGGAAGACCAAGACTTTTAGAGAATAATTGTACTACGGTTTGATTAATAAAATGATTCGTGTAATAGCAATCAATAGGAATCATTACCAAGATTATTTGTAATCATCCTTAAATGACTGACCTTCTTTCTTTCTTTGTGGGCCTTTAAGATGATCGAAAAATTCTTCTAAACCGCAATTTATGAAAGGATGTTCTAATTCATAACCTTTACCAGATATATTTTTAAAATTTGTTTTATTATTTTCTTCAAATTCGTAACGAACATGATCCCATATCCAACTATCATGCCATTGCTCCAAAGAAAAAATTTCACCAGATGTGTAGATATTAATAACCCTCTCTATATAATTTATAAAATCCTTATGATTTAAATTAAAAGCTATAAAACCACATTCTGAATACCAAGGTTTTTTTCTTCCTAGATATGACATTAAATATTCATGCTCAGGAAGAAATTTAGTCAATGAATTAATGCCAAATTCTTTTTTACATCTTAGATCAGCATCAGTCCAAATTAAATAATCTAAGCCCTCTGGTATGTAGTTTAAAACCTGGTGAATAGAAAAAGGCTTAAATGAAAATTTAACTGAGTTAAAGTGATAATCATTACTGATATTAATCTTTTGTTTACCATTTTCATTAATTTGTCTTAGCTTTAATCCATTTGCTTCATAAAGTTTTCCAAAATATTTTATGAACAATTGATGTTTTTGAGATAAAAACGGAATGACAAAAATATTTTTTTTTAGATTAAGTATCTCCTCTGGATAGTCACCTTCAAAAATAATAAATAATTTTAAATCATTTGATGCAAAGTTAGCAAACTCTTGAATAAATCTTTTACCATATTGATCGTAAAGATTTTTATTCATTGTTGAAACGAAAGCTATAGACATAAAAAATTATTATTTTTTATTAGCCATCATTTCAGACAATGTATCTTTCCAATTTTGATGATATTCACAAAAACGATAATTTTCAAACCAAGGCCCGCCTTCAGTATAATGAATAGCTTTAGGAGTTCCATCTTTTGGCTCTTCGTACCATCCAGCAAGCCAGTTCCAATGATGTGGAATTGATCCAATCTCCTCATCTTTTAACCAACTAAATCTATGAAGATATTTTCCTGTCGTTTCTGGATTGTTTATTAATTCTCTATTAACCTGTTTATTAGATTCATGACCGCAGTTCCAAAGAACAACGGAGCTCCAGTTTTTCCTAGGATAAATAGTTTGTTGTTTGCCATCCATTTTTGTGCCTTCTCCAGGATTATAATCATGTTGTACGCACATTAGAGCATATTTATCATCAGCCAGCGCGAATAATTTATTTACATCTTCCAAAAATAAAAGATCACAATCGCAAAATAAAGCCCAACCTTTGTAATTATTTAATTCGGGTATTAAAAATCTAGAGAATGTAAATTCTGTTGATCCTAATTTATCTTCATCTCTCCAATAAAGTTTTTTATCTTTTAATTCAGTTAACTTTAATGGATGAACTTGAATATTAGCTGACTTATTAATTAAGCTAAACTTGCTAACTTGGTACGCAATATCCTCTCTAGTGTCATACCCTATATATATATTTTTCATATTTTCAAATTAAAGTAGTTTATTAGTAACACACTGTGTTTCATTTTAAAGTTCATATTCTTATTTTGGTATTAAAAATAAATTCATCAATAAAACCAAACCTATCATTATAAAGACACAACCTATCGTTTTTTGTAAAATATTACTCTTTGATTTTAAAAAGTTTAAGGCAAAACTAGAAGTAGCTAAAATGGTTAAAACTATATACCAACAAGTATCAACAATTCCTGCAGTTAATATTAAATATGTATTAAAAACCAAATCATTGTTTTTTGACATAAACTGCGAGTAAATTGCTACAAACCATATAAAAATTTTAGGATTAAGAATCGCTATACTAAATCCCTCAAAAAAAGATGTTGCTCTTCCAGATAGGTTTTTATTATCAAAACTTACTTGGGTTTTATTAAAGAGAGATTTTAATCCAAGATAAATGAGAAAGATAATTGATAGAGCTTTGATGCTATTAAAAATTATTATATTTGTTTTAATAATTAAGCCAATACCAATAACTGCAAATATGGCATAAATCGTTATACCTAAACCATGTCCAATTGATGTTAAAATACCGTGATACCTATTTTTAAAAATAGCATTGTTTATAACCACTACCATACTCGGACCTGGTGACATTGCTCCCAGCAAACATACAAAAAAAATTTGAATAAATACAAAAAGCGACATTTATTAAACTAAAAAAATTCTTTAATTTCTTTTTTATCTAATTTAGAAGCTAAAATTATTTTTTTTAATTTTTTATTTGCATTGGTGTAAAGAATTGTTTTGCTAAAATTCCAAATAGGCATGTCTTTAATACTATTACCAAAATATTGAAATTCATGAATATTCAAATTATTTTTAATAAAGTTAACTTTATTAATACCAACCATATTATAATTATCTTTAGTACCAAAGGCCTCAAAAAAAATTTTTAAGTGATTATGAACCTGGTCTACCAAATTCTGATGACTACCTGAAATTAAATATACAACTCTTTGTCTATTTTTAACATCTCTTATGAATTCCAAAGCAGCCCTGTTAAAGGTAAGACTTTCTAAAGGAACAACATAGTTATTTGATACTCTCTCCTTCAAGTATGCCTTACCTCTTAAAAAAAAAATTAGAGTGTAAATAAATGTTTTAATAGGATTCTTTTTTAACTTATCAAAAAAAGCAAGGTAAGAGAGGTCTTCTTTAATTAAAGTACCATCTAAATCGACAAATAGTATCTTATTATCATCCATCAGTTTTAAAAAAAGACACTGTAATGATTACAGTGTCTTTTGAAACACTTTCTTTTAAACATCCTATACATTGAGCATTTATTTTTGAGGCTTTTTTTATAATTTTCTCATATATGAGTAATTTTGTATTTTGAATTTCTTTTTCTTTAAATTTTAACCTCCCTCTTTTTTCTTCCGGGAATTGCTTAAAGAATTCTTTTAATAATTTTATCGAATATTTTTGAGTAAATTGAACGTTTTGGTATCTTTTTAAAGCAATAAATTTTCCCTTAGGAGGAGTATTTTTAAAAATTTCTATCAATGTTTAAAGTGGCGGTCGCTTATTTGAAAAAAATTTAATTTATTTTCTTTAACAAATAATTTTATTTTACTATCATTCTTTGATCCCATTGGGGCATATATATCGATATTTTTCTTTTCTTTTTTGATAATTTTTAGAGAGTCTATAAAAGGAAAAAAAGCATCTGAAAATAAAAACAACTTTTTAGTATTTTTAAAAGGTTGTTTATTTTTTAATTTATATAAACAATTTTCTAATGCATCTATTCTTGAGGTTTGTCCTCCAGATTGGGAAATAAGACTATCTTGATCAAAAAGAGCAATGGCATTTGATTTAATATATTTTAATGTATTTATAAAAAAATTTAATTGATCTTTTGTTAATTTATTTTTTCCATTTATATTTTTTATAGATGATTTTTTATTGTTTTGCTCCTGTATTAGAGCACCAGCAAATATTGATCTTTGTTCTGTTTGATTTTTAAATTTTTTTACTTTTAAAACTCTTAGATTTTTCTTTGACTTTAAGATATCCAAGCTTTTTTTATCATAATCAGGCGCAGCTATTACTTCATAAAAGTTTTTTATAATTAATTTAGTTGTTTCGTATGTTAATTTTTTATTAAAAGCAATTATCCCACCAAAAGCACTAATTGGATCACCCGCAAGCGCTTTAATATAGCTTTGTTTTTGATTTTTTTTTATTGCAGCACCACAAGGTATGTTGTGTTTAATAATCGTACATATGTTTTCATTAGATTTAGTGTTATATGTAATTTTTATTGCTGCATCTAAATCTAGGAGATTATTATAACTAAGTTTTTTTTCTCCGCTCATTTGGATAAAACTTTTATTATTTATAATAGCAACTGCATTTTGTTGAGGATTTTCACCATATCTTAGTGGGTATTCTTCTGACTTTATGCCTTGAAACCAGTTTGAAATGGAAAAATCGTATTCGGTAATTTGTTGAATTGCCTTAACCGCAAATTCCTTTCTTTTCTGAAGCGAATTTGGAAAGTTTTTAATAATTGAACTATAATCTTTGGGATCAACTATTGTAAGAGTCTTGGAATAATTTTTGATTGCAGCTCTGATTAAACTATGGCCACCAATATCAATCATTTCTATGATATCTTCTTGTTTTTTTGTGTTTTTTACCGTCTCTTCAAAGGGATAGAGGTTAACAATTAGAACATCAAAGTTAACTATATCTTCTTTTTTTAATTCCTTTTGATGAGCTGAAGATGATTTCCCCAAAAGACCCCCAAATATTTTAGGGTGAAGGGTTTTTACTCTACCCCCTAGTATTTCTCTCTGATTTGTATAATCAGATATTTTAATGTGAGGAACTCCAATTTTTTTTAAATAAGAGGAGGTTCCACCAGAAGAGTAAATATTGAATTTTTTTTTGACTAAGAATTTTGCAATTAAATCTAGATTTTCTTTATCATAGACAGAGATTATTGCATTTTTTTTGTAAATCATAAGTTAAAAAATTCATGTAGTTCATTAGTAGCATCAACTAAATTTTTTTGTTTAAACAAAAATGAACCAGCAACCAAAATATTTGCCCCAGCTTCTGTACATAGTTTTCCAGTCTCATAATTAACACCACCATCTACTTCAATGTCGACACTAATACCACTTGTTCTGATGAAATTTGAAATTTTTTCTATTTTTTGGATTTGACTATATATAAATGATTGACCTCCAAAGCCAGGTTCGACAGTCATTACAAGAACTTGATCAATTAAATTTATATAAGGTTTTAAATCTTCAAAACTAGTATTAGGTTTAATAGAAATACCACATTTTTTTCCTTCACCTTTGATTTTTTTTATTAATGCATGGATATCCTCATTTATTTCTAGGTGAAAAGTGATTATATCAGATCCTGCCTTAATATATTCATCTAAATATTTACCAACTCTATTAATCATTAAATGCACATCATATATTTTTTTTGAATGGTTTCTTAAATTTGAAATAAACTGAGGGCCAAAAGTTAAGTTCGGTACAAAGTCACCATCCATTACATCAAAATGAATGTATTCTGCATTTGACTCATCCAAATCCCATATAACTTTTTCCATATTTGAAAAAGACCCGCCAAGGATTGATGGTGAAATAATTGTTTTCATTATTTTTTCTTCATTGCACTTACAAAAAAAATATCAGACCCACCAAATTCACTGAATGAGAAGGGATTGATAAAGTAGCCATTTCTTTTTTTTATCATTTTGTCGGATTGAATATTTAATAAAGATATATTTTTATGTTTTTGAGTAACTTTATCAATAACACCCATTGTCTCAAAAGGATGGAATGAGCATACAATATATACTAATATCCCCTCTTTATTTAATAAATTCAACGATTTTTCAATCATTTCAAATTGGATCTTATGGTTATTTTGAATTTTTTTATCTTCAATTTTAGTTATTACATCAGGATTTCGTCTAAATGTTCCTAATGCACTACAAGGGGCGTCTAGTAGAATAGATTGATATTTTTTTTTATCATTAAAATTTAAAAAATCTCTTTGAGAAATTTTTAAATTTAACTTGAGTCTTGTAACGTTTTGCCTAAATTTTTTTATTTGATTAAAGGACTTATCAATTGCTTTTACATTAAATCCATAAGAATAAAAAAGAATACTTTTTCCACCTGGAGCAGCACATGTATCTAAAATATCTTTACTATGGAATAAATCTTTTACAGAGTGTATGCATTCGAAATTTCCAATATCTTGAACAAAACAATTAGAATTTAATTTATTTTTTAGATGAAACACCCTTTTTTGATAAAGAGCTTTATTAGTTTCAGTTATTGATATTTGGAAGTTTATTGGTTTAAGGAATAAAGATTTATATATGTACGATCTGATATTTTTACTTGAAAAAATTTTATCTATATTTTCTTTAAAACTTTTAGGTAAATTTTCTTTCTTATTTTCAAAATTTTCTTTTTCCCTTAAAACTTTTCTTAAAATAGCGTTAACTAGTTTATGTTTTTTAAATTTCTTACTAAACTCTACACACTCGTTTACAATTGCAAATTTTGGTTTTTGTGAATGAAAGATTAAAGTTAAACCAATCTTTAAAATTATCTTAATATTTTTTGGAGTATTCAGTGTTAGCAACTTATTTAAAATGATATTGTGATTTTCAAATTGACGATAATATTCTTGTAAATTTAAGAAAATAAAATTTCTTTTTATTTTTGAAAATTCTTCAATAACACTATCAATACTTTTTCCTTGATCAATTTTTAAAATTGATTGAAATAGATTAGATATATCAGATTTATTAGATATTTTTTGACCCGTCGATTAAAGATTGTACAACACCAGGATCTGCTAAAGTTGAGGTATCTCCCAATTGATCTTCTTCATTAGATGCTATTTTACGTAAAATTCTTCTCATTATTTTTCCCGATCTTGTTTTAGGCAGGCCTGGTGAAAATTGTATCTTATCAGGAGTTGCAATAGGGCCAATTTTTTTTCTTATCCATAATATAAGTTCTTTTTTTAATTCTTCGTTGACCTCAACACCAGTATTGGTTGTAACGTAAGCATAAATACCTTGACCTTTAATATCATGAGGAAAGCCTACAACTGCTGCTTCAGATACTAGTTCGTGTTCTACAAAGGCACTTTCAATTTCTGCAGTTCCTAATAAATGGCCAGATACGTTAATACAATCATCAACTCTACCAGTTATCCAATAATATCCATCTTTATCTCGTTTACATCCATCACCAGTAAAGTATTTTCCATTAAATTGGCTAAAATATGTCTCTTTAAAACGATTATGATCTCCATAAACAGTTCTCATTTGTCCTGGCCAACTATCTAATATACATAGTTTACCCTCACATTCGCCTTCTAATATATTACCATTATCATCTACTATAGCCGCTTCAATACCAAAATATGGATGTGATGCACTTCCTGGCTTCAGTTTAGTAATACCAGGTATTGGTGAAATTAAGTGACCTCCTGTTTCTGTTTGCCACCAGGTGTCGATTACAGGACAATTGTCTTTTCCTATAACTGATGAATACCAATTCCATGCCTCAGGGTTAATGGGTTCTCCTACAGTTCCTAAAATTCTCAAAGAAGATAAATTACATTGATTAACAAAACCATTACCTTCTTTCATTAAAGCTCTTATTGCAGTTGGAGCAGTATAGAAAATATTGACTTGGTGTTTATCACAAACTTGCCAAAATCTAGAAAAATCTGGATAGTTTGGAACACCTTCAAATAACAATGTCTTTGCACCGTTAGCTAAAGGGCCATAAATAGAATAAGAGTGACCAGTTATCCATCCAGCATCTGCAGTACACCAATAAACATCGTTGTTATGATAATCAAAAGAATATTTATGAGTAAATGATGCGTAAACTAAATAACCACCTGTAGTATGAAGCACGCCTTTAGGTTTCCCGGTTGAACCAGAGGTATATAAAATGAAAAGAGGATCTTCTGCGTTCATTGACTCACATTCACATTTATCATCAACTTCATTTAATAACTCATCATAATAAAAATCATTTTTTTGATTAATATCATCTTTAGTATTTGTATACCGAACAACTAAAGTTTTAATTTCTTCATCACAACTTTTTAAAGCAGTGTTTATATATTTTTTTAAAGGAATTATTTTTCCTCCTCTTACTCCTTCATCAGCAGTTATTACAAACCGGGATTGACAATCTTTTATTCTGCCAGCAATTGAGTCAGGAGCAAAGCCACCAAAAATTACAGAATGTATAGCACCTATTC
>MDTE01111955.1_pt1 | contig 11821 bp, 17 predicted proteins | sample 811231 | NCBI WGS metagenome assembly MDTE01 (sample SAMN05326651, study PRJNA326480) | marine metagenome | isolation source: seawater | place: Indian Ocean: Red Sea | collected 2010
ATTTGGCAATATTCCATGCCATAGAACCCTTTAACCCCTGTGGAGTTTCTACGGTGACTTCAAAGCTTCCATCATCCTTCACACTTACTTTATCAATATCAGTCTGTGGTTGCTGTGTGTCTACTTGCTGAGTGGGTTCTGGTTCAGGCATATCAGGTACATCTGGCGTTCCTCCAAGCCCCAAAGCAAGCCCTAGACCAGCTAATGTGCTAGCAACAGGCCCCTCCTCCAATTCTTCTTGATCTTCATTCAAGAACTCTCGCCAATTTTCCATTAAGAGTTTCATGGTTGATTAAAGACCCAAATCGACTTCATCTGCTGTAGGTTCACTTAAGTCAGCTTGTTCTTGGTTTTTTGCCATATCATATGCTTGGTTTGTAGGCTCTTCCACAGAACCAGCAAGTTCGGTTTCGAATTTATCAAAATATAATTTAACATTGGCAATCAAGTAATCGTAGAACAGTTCTTGATCTTCCTCATTGGATAATAGCTCGTAAGAGTCGATGATATTGCTTTCTACCTTCTTAAAAGCAGAAAAGGCTATATTCCTACCAGTTTCGTCAGCGCCCTGAATAGCAAAGTCTTCGCGCGGGTCTTCTGGTTCGTCATCGGCGGCCTTTTCGGCGTCTGTACGAATGTCAATGAACTTTTCATCATCTTCTGGACGTGTTGGTTCATCCACAATTTCAATATCAATCTCTTCATCCAAAGACATGTTTTGATCAGCTTCAGCATCTCCAGCCTCATTATTAACTTCAACTGGGGTCAAAGTGTCAACAATTGCCTGAACAATATGCGCCCTGAACGATTCTCTCTGTTCCGGATCGGTAGTCATTGTTTTAAAATCAGTCTGTAATACAGGGACAATCTTCTTGAGCAAGTCCTCTAAAACATTAATACCAGTAGATTTGTTGGGCGTTGGATCCACATCCGCCGTTTGGCGCTCGCTAAGTGCCATCACTTCGTAATCTAAAAGAGAACGAATAATATCGCGCAACTCTTTCTCCTCATTCAGCCTTTTTAACTTGACATGTCGGATTAAAGATCTTATACTAGATCTAAGCTCTTTTTCTTCATTTGGATTCATAATTTGATGCCTCTTTCAATAAGTAGTTCATATACTTCGTTAACTAAACTCATATCAATATTTTCATTTTTCTTCTTGCGATTCTTTTTCTTTGAATCGCGCTTACCCGGAGTAGATCGGCCAAAAGGGCCAGTACCGGCGCCTCTACTTCCCACGGCTGCCCCGCCAATAGCTCCACTGGCCATAGATGTCTCCTCTAAAGATACGTCTGGTGGCCCTGAAAGGCCCAAATGGGCCAGCACATCGGCCGTAGCGTCGCCAAAAAACGCATTTAATAGTTGGATGGCCATCTCTTTTTTGTCAGTACCTAAGAATCCCATAACATGCCTAGCGTCAGACGCGCTAATATTACTAATATCGATATCATTGATATCTATTTCAGGCGCCGATCCTCCGCTTTTTTTAGCTATTTTAGCAAGCTGTTTCTTATACTTAACAACTGTCGGCAATGTTTCCAATATTTCTCTTGCTTCTGGAGTTTTGATTAGGTCTAAATAATCGATTCCCCCTTGATGAATTGAATGTGTTACCGGATCTACCGGCGCATTGCGCACTTCAACACCTGTTCTCACACGAGTATCGGCGTTATTTACAATATCATTCCATCGATCAGCGTCACCACCTTTGGTTGAAGCGCCCAAAATAACAACATCGCCGGCCACAGCTTGCTGGGCATCTTCAATATCGTTCGGTGATACAAATTCATAAACAGGGGTCATGGGCGAAGCATGGCTAGTTTTTACAATCTCAACGTTACCTTCCGGTGCCAGCAACTCTTCTGGTAACATTATTTTTAAGATATCCATAGCCTCTTGCTGGGAAATGCCTTCAGGGCGCCCCTCAAACGATCTTGCACTTGATAATTTTCCGGTCTTCTTGTGTCGGGCCGTTGGAGTAGAAACAAAAACCAACACCCTTCCATTCGGGCCAACCATATCCGAGTAAGCTTCAATCATCCCGGCATGCCCCAACGTCGGTGGTTTCATCGAGCCAGGAACTAAAGCATACGTTGTTCCGACGGAAGCTTCTACAGGTACCCCATCCGCGTCTGCCGCGTCCACAACCTCTAAATCAATAGTCTCTTCTTCATTTAGAGAATTGATATAAGCGTAAACAGTGTTGTAGATTACCTCTTGCGCATCTTCTTCACGAACAGATTCAACAACTAAACCACCGTTTATAAGTTCGTTATAAACAAACGAAGGGACGTTCCCTGGGACATGTCCTGCTTTTTTGATTTCGTAAGCCCACTCTTTAAGGGTTTTTGTAATTTTAACATCTTTTGAAACGTTAATAGTAAAATTTGTAGACTCGTTGGTGAATTTATCGCCCTTGTCAACCATAAAATTAGCCCTACTAAATTCTAATCTGTCAACAAATTTAACGCCATTTCCCTCGTGATCCACCGCAACATATCCTTCGGGATTACTAGCTACTAGATCTCCAGAGCCATCGTCAACAAAATGTTTTGTATTGTATACAGCATTATTGTATTTTTCGATGAATATGTTTTTAGCTTCAAATAAAAGTCGAGAAACTCGAAAAAGATTAAGAAAGTCTTCCCTTCTACCTTCAAAATTTGATATATCTTGTTGACCTTTGTTAATAGCCCGATTTTGACCCCTTTCACTCTTCAGTTTTTCAACCCTCTTTCGAAGTCTTTCTTTGTACCAAGATAAAAAACCATCGAAGGACTTTTCTGCGTCTTCTATAAAATGGCCACCTTTAATTTCGCTATTTATATAAATATTCAACAAAGCTAAAGGTAAGTCGTTGTAATTTATTCGCTGATTTACAGAATCAGCGCTTTCAACTAACTGAATAATTCTCTGTTCTTCATCTTCAGTAAGTGTTACTGTGCCGGTATCGTCTGTAAAAAATGCGTCATCAAACCAAACTCCGGGCGCTTGGTTAAGATTGCTAATATCGGCACCAAAACTGGCGCCACTGTCCAAACTGTCATAAGTGGTGTGAAATACAATACCGAATTCTGATTGTCCAATTTTACGACCTAGTTCAGAATTGACTGGTACGGCATACACAATAGTATTTGGCTTGAAACGATAATGTGGTTCTCCATCAATTTCGGCCACTTCAAGCATGCTATCATCGAACATGAAATCGCCTTGTAAAATATTGGTAATACCAAGTTTAGGAAGGTGCTTTAATGCTCTGGTAAGTTTATCAACAAGCCCCGGCGCATGACCATGATTCTGAATTATATCTTCTTCCGTATAATTAATTTTCGGAACTTTGTTAAATATCGATTTAGTGCCAACAAAAAATTTACCATTTTCTGGGTTAATACCGGCAAATATAGCCGGCGCGCCATCCCACTTAACTGATGTCTGTATACGAGATTCAGAATTTCCTTTAAGCGTCTTTAAAAGCTCTAAAAGAAAGGCCCGGGCCATATTATATCCATCTGGCCCTTGTGTAAGAACCAACTCTTCAAGATGAGTAAGATGTGTGTTTGCGGCGCCTTCTAAAAGAACACCTCTATATCCGTGCGGCGGCATTTACTTTTCCTCATTTTCGTTTAAAGCTTCTTCGAGAATATTGAGCTTTTCTTCAAGCAAATCAACTTTATTCTGCATTCGCCGCGCATGCTTGCGCACTTCCTTTAGATGTTGATTAGCCATCGCAATTCTGCGCTTTTGAATCATGCTTTTTGGTTTAAGTTGCGCAACGATCTCCTGAAGAGACTGAATATACATGAAAATGTCTTTTTCAATCCCTTCGTCAAGCAGATATCGGCGCCAATCGCGCTCTAAAGACATATGTTATTTTCCTTTTTTGTTTACAATTTTGAGTCTCTTAAAGGATTGTCTAATAATATCGCGAACTTTGGCTTCATCCAAAGCCGCAACCATTTCCACCTCTTCCTCATCTTCCATACCGCCGCTAGCGCCAACGGCCGCAGCTAACTGTTGGGCGACGTCTAATAAATCACTAGCCAAAGCTGCAACATCACCACCAGGAGCAGCTTCGAGATCATCTCCTCCCATCACGACAGCACCATCGACTCCGGCATCACTATGGGGGCATCCGCCCTCTTCAAGCTCTTCAGCATCTTCTTCGGCGGCAAATTCCACGTCGTCCGCTTCTTCATCCGGAGTCAAATACTCATCATCGCCATAATCAGCGTGCTTGGCGTCTTCGTTGCGATCTTCCTTAAGCGCTCGCAAGTGGCGCTCCAATTCTAGGATATGATCATCGTCAGCATGCTCGTTCATCCAGTCATGATAAGCTTCCTCTTCTCCAGAATCCTCGGCCAGCTTCTTTTTGCCTTCCTTGAGGCGGTCATCTTCATAATCATCATGATCATATTCGGCCTCATCACGCTCATGATCGCGGTCACTCTCTAAAGCTCGTAAGTGATGTTTCATTTCTTTGATATGATCATCATCAGCATGCTCGTTTAGCCAGTCATGCCAAGCTTCATCTTCACCAGAATCCTCAGATAGTTTTTCTCGCTTACTATCAGCGCCCGGCTCACCTGCGATATCTTCCTCTGATCTCTCTTCTGTGGGCCTATCGCCAGTGCCCCCGGTGTGTGATCCGCCTTCATTTAATCTATCGAGATTAAAGCTGAATCCCCACTTTTCTGTTAACAAGGTGCTCATCTCCTTGTTTTTCCAATCTTTAGTTGACATAATATTTTCTACTCCTTTTTGTAGATGTTCAAAATAAATAGTGTGTTTAATGCTGTCTTCCCAATCTCGAAAGCATAAATTTCCAATTTCGTACGCCTGCCTCTCCATTTCACGAAGATGGGAGTCGTTTTGGGCGTAACCATCACCCATTTCACCAACTTTATCAAACTGTCCATTGCAATTTTGTGTATGATGAACCAATTCGTGGGATAATGAACGCATAACGTCTTTTGGGTGGCGACCGGTAATGTATAATGTGACTGATTGGGCACTTGGATCATAATATGCTGTTTTACCAAGTGGATTTTGCGCATTTTGTTCGTCGCGACGTATAAACAGTCTTGGAGGCCTCTCAAAGCCCATTCTTTCTTGAGCAAATGGCATAAACTGCTTAATTAGCGGTTTTATAACGTCAATCATCCAAAAATACCTCTTTTTGTTTCGGAGAATACCAAATATACTCTAAATAGTTCCCAAATGGGTCTTCGACATAAACTCCTATAGTTCCATCGCGATGATGCACTACCATGCCTTGATCAATCGGTAAATCTTCCTTATTTTCGATTAAAATGGCAAAATGTGCGTGAGAATAGTGATTTTTATCGATTAAAGCGATATTTGTGTTGGCGACCTGTATGCGCGTGTACTTTTGATCGCGAAAAGTGACTCGACCATCCAATTTTTCCATATACCATTCTTCAGCAACGTCTAAATCATCTACTAAAATGGCTATATGATCAACTGTTGAATTCATACTGAAAATCCTTCTTAATTGTGGGAGAAACTATCCTTAAGCTTAGTGTGAAAAATTCTAATTCCTGTGTTGTGTTATTCAATGGCATCACTTTACAAATAGAAATCATTCTATTGGACCGTATTTCGTTACTAATGTTAGTAATGACTCCATAATTCATTTGCCATTGATCTTTGCCCGAATCCCATCGCGACCACTCTACTATGTCTCCTACTGTAAAGTCTTCTGCAGCTTGTTCCCCAAAAACATGTTTTTTAATCATTATATGAGACCATCCAAGCGCAATGACCCTTTAAAAGTAGCTCTCGCATCTTAGAATAAGCAGAAGTTTCATCGGTGAAAGGCCCATCGGTCATTAGAATAACATTTTCCGTGCTGTAATAATAGACCAAATACACTTTTGTATTTGGATCTATGTTATCATGAAAAATATAGCGCCGCCTGCGCCTCGCGGCGCGACGTTTTGAAGCATGTTTGCTCATGACTAAGGATAATTAGCCATTTTATCCAATAACCTGCTTAAAGATACCTATTTTTTTTAAGGGTAGCTACTAAAATAGCTGTTAAAAGGGTTACAACAGCAAATTCAAAACCCCATATACCAAAAGCAACCCATGACAAAATCATTAAGAGGGTTGCTTGCCAAAAAGTGCCAAATTCAAAGAACATTAGTCAAATCCTGTATAAATCAATTCTTCCTCTTCTATAAGTATAACATGATTAGCCACTGTGTATACTAAAATTCGCCCTAAATCATCATGCGTCCCATCCAAGATAAAACATTTTATACCTCTGGGTACGCGCACCACAGAACGAGCGGTGGGGTCATAGCACCAGATATGTCCGCTCCCGCCAATCGCAACTTCTGGGATAATCTCATCGCCATCCTCAAAAATACCAGAGAGTTGATTGAATATTTTTTTAAGAAGTTCTTTGTTGGTAGTATGGGCGCCCATATTTTTAAATAGAGCATACTTGGAGACAATTCTCTCTTAAAAAACTGCTATATTAGTTAAAAAAACAACAATTAAAGGTAATTTGCAAAAGCCAAAGCTGTGGCCATCAAGAACTGTACAACCATGAACGTAGTCACCGCCTTGGTTTTGTAAGTTTTTAGGTCTTCTATATCCTCAATGGCTGTTTTCAATTGAGTAGGAGAAGCAACTTCATCAATTTTATCTTTCCATATTTTAAGATCTTGAACACGATCTTCCTTAGCCTTTAATTCGGTTAATTGATTTTTCATGTCTTGTAATTCAGCGCGAAGACCTTCAATCCCGTGAGATAAAGTCTCTAATTGCTGTAAAACTAACTTTGAGTAGGTTTCCCACCCATTTGTATCTGGCATAATGAATCCCTCAACATCTTTAAGTAGTTGCTGTCGGCACTATAAATCGAAGTTTAAATCTACTCGACTACATTCTACCCAAATATAGAATGTTTTTGTTATTCTAAGCAAAAATAGTGTAGGTAAGAAGGGGCGTCCCTGAACTATCATCGAGAGTAATCTCTAAACGTCCATCAGAAAGAATCCGTGCTGATTTGATCTGGTCGTCATCTCCGGGCGCAGGATCAGTGTTGGCAGTAGCCAATACAGCACAGGAACCTTGAGAACCAGAGAAAGCCGCTCCAAATCCGGCCACATGAGTAGAAGTGCCTCCTCCTGCCAGAACTTGCCCGACCAGCGGCTCCCCGCCACCCGGTGGCTCTAACATAATTGCTCCGGTGGAAGCATGAATATTTAAAACTCTTCCCACTCTAACTAATAAAGAGAAATGTGCTGCATCTGCTGTGGGATTTGGAACCGTATATGCATACGAACCTGATGTGGTGGAACTTAAATAAACTGCATCCCCCACGTTAGTGGCAGTGGAAGTATTCAATCCTGTTACTAATTTTGATTTTAACGCGCGGAGCGCCCCACCGTCAGATGCGCCTTCAGCCGCTACATAAAAAGGTCCACGCCCATGGGTCAATGTATTGGGACTAGCTTTAGAGAATTTTACAAAATTGCTGTTATATCCGACAGCCACGATAACATCATTCACGCTTACAGAGCCGGATGCCACGCCTAACAAGCCATAAGCACTACCAACCATAATACCGAGAGAATCAGTGCTAGCAACTGTGTCACTGCTATTATTCCTAAACTGAACTGAACTTGCGCCGGCATCATCGCCCATTTGAAGTCTCAAATTTCTTCCAGAGGTTTCAACATCGACTGTCATATGTCCCGAAACCGCCGACAAAGCAGTATTAACATTGTGTACAATATAAAAATCACCATCAGCACCAATTTCTAATTTCTTCGCGTCAAGAGGGATAGCGATACCGTTCGAAGCACTTAATGTGCCCAATACGGTAGTTGTTTGAGCAGAACCGCTATTCAAGATTACGCTACCGCTGACATTCAAATTTCCAGTATGATCTGGCATTTCAATACTTTGAAAAGTACCGACTGCCGAACTTGAGACCGGTCCACTAGAAGCGATCCCCGTACCACCCACGGAAACAGCATTACATGTAAGTTGCCTAGCCGGCATTGAAATATTTCCTGCCAAATCAATTGTGGGTCCAGACCCAGTGATAGTTTGGCCATTGGTGCCAGAAAATACTGCTATAGAACGATCATTATTAGATCCGGGTCCAGTAACATCACCCCCAGAACCAGTGATTCCTTGTAATCCAGAACCATCTCCATAAAATTTGGAACCTGAAATATTGGCTGAACTTGAAATGTGATTTTGATCAATAGTGACAGTGTTGTTGCCAAATATAGCAGTGTTTCCAATAACAGCAGAACTAGCACTAAGGAAACTTCCGCTAACATTACCATTGACTATTAACTGACTATTTGGATGATCCCACGAAAGGTTGTTGGAGCCGCTTAAATTGCCCCCGGCATTAAACTGAACATCTCCAAATCCGCCAACAGGGTTGGACACGACATTCGTTAAACTAGAGCCATCTCCATAAAATGAGGAAGCGGACATATTAACAGAACAAGAAACATGGGTGTTAGTTGCAGTTAAGCGATTGACACCACCAGTCTTCAGTGATATTTGATCGTTTTCAAAGTCAATCTGGGTATCCGGATCGGCTTCGTTTTTAATATCGCCTAATTCTCGATCACCTTTTGAGGTATTATATGCCATTTGTTGTTAATTCCTTTGTTGTTATTTCCTGAAATTTGGGTGGGTCCACTCTCCAACTTCTTTTTCTAGAGTCTTCATAATTCCTAAAACACGGTTGATCTCGGCGCTAATGCTTTTTGAGCGCCCCTTCGCTATGGCGTCCTTTAAGGCCCTCGACTCCAAATGCCAAATAACACGACCCACCATCTTCTGCACCTTATCCATATTTGGGCCGTCGGACATAGCCTCAGTTTGAACTGGGTTTTTGACTGGAACTTTGTCTCCACCGTCCTCTAATTGTTCTAGAACATCGTCGCCAAACATTTCAGCAACCTCTTCATTAGTTAAAATGACCTCAAGCTCTTCCTTGATAATCTTTCTAAGTTGTTGTTTTGTGATTTTCATATTACATCTCCGGGGCGGTGTCATCATGGTCCAGCACTGAAGGATCTTTTACACCGGGTCGTACACCGTGCGCTTTTCTAAGTTCTAGGTTTATGTCAATTAGTTCCTGCGTGGGAACTATTAAGTTTGCCGGCATGCCGTCAGGCGCTTTCGTGCGTCCCTGACTCACAACCTCCCAGGCGGCCTTGACAACAGCTTCTTCTTCCTCTTTTTTGAGATCATATTTCTCAAACATGGCTTGCATGGCGGCTACAGAATTATCGGCATGGTTTTCATTCAAAACCCTTTCAAGCTCTTCTTTAATAATCTGTCTAAGTTGTGATTTTGTGATTTTCATTGTGTTGTTTGTGCTCCACATTTTTTTCTATAGGCATCGGCGAGCGCTCGCATCTCGTCTGGAGAGTAACTGTATGAACTTGCTAATTTACTTAGCATTTTTTTGTTATTATCACACTCCGTCACATCGGTGTCGCGGATCTGCGCCATTGGCGGCTTCCACTCTTCTTGAAGAACCTTGGTAATCTCTTCTTTAATAATCTGTCTAAGTTGTGATTTTGTGATTTTCATTGTGACTCTCCTGTTCCGGATAGTCTTTTTATTCTCTTTTGTATATCTTGTTTTCTAAACTCATCTATGTCTATTTCTTTATGGGGCAGCTTGGCGTTGCGTTTAAAGGCTTCATCATAGGAAACATGGAAAGAAGTCTCTGGATTTTCAAGCGGTTCGCTGTTTGGGATAATTATCCATTTTCTATATCCGCTGATCCGATTAAGCGGAAGACCCCGCGACCTTCTGCGCGCATCATCCAGAGGCTTTCCACCGTGAATCCCGGGATTTTTGCGCCAAGATTGAGCTTCTCCGTCATTGTGAAGATCTATCAAATAGTCTCTGATATTGCCTATCTCAGCACTGTGCTCTTTGTGAGCTTGTCTGATAATATTTTGTTCCCTTGTATAGTCTTGGTCAAGAGCAGTGTAGTCTCTTCCGGAGTCTCCGAATCCGTCATCCGGGCCGTGGCCATCCGAATTGTTAGGAATGGTCCGCTTACCGCTCTTTTCACGGACGTAGTTTTGAGTCCACAGATCCCGCACATAATCGATTATTCTCTTAAACTTGCCGTCGCCTTCTCCAATCTTTCCTTTCGACATGTCGAGAACCTCACCGGGTGTCAGCCAACCGTTGGCCTCAATCTCTTCATCGGTCATGGCCGGCTCTTCCTTTTGCTCGTTTTCGCCAAGATTTAAATATCTATTCCAATTTTCAAAAAGCTTTTTCATTTCAGTATTCCTTTGCATGTCCTTCCAACAACAATTGCTGATTAATATTGCATTCGCCTATAAATAGTGTGCCCAAACATCTTCCGTACTTACCAATTCCATGAGAGTGAATAATTAATTCTCCGTTCGTAGACGCTAATAGCTCTTGTAAGCGTTTGGTGGCCGATTGGCCTTGTCTCTTCTCCTCTAAATTTTTTGTACGGCTTGCCGGGGCGTCTATGCCGTATAAACGCACTCTTTTCTTGGTCCATGTGCTGAACCCCAAGTCAATCATAGCGTCGATAGTGTCACCGTCGATTACACGGATTAATTTGGCTTTGTATTCATACATGATTTTCAAGTAGGAGTTTCATTTATTAGTCTCCTTATATCTGTTCATAGCATCCCATTGAATAGCAAAATGACTTCTTTTTGCTTTGGCCATATTCATTTCAGCTTCAGCATTCTTTTCATTGTCATTATTGTCTCCAAGATACTTATAATATAATCCCGTGAAGTGATCAAGTTCTCTCTGACTGTTCTTATATTCCTCTTCTAATGCTTCTTCGTAATCATCTTCTAAACGATAATCGTTCTTGTCAGACTTAAGAGAATCTATAAAATGCATAGCTTCTTTAAATTCCATTCTCAGCAATTTTTCAAGTATACCAATCTGTTCTTCGCTAGTTTCGTCTTTGATATACTTTCGCCAATTTTCAAGTAGGAGTTTCATAATTTTATTTCTGCCCATTCAGCCCATCCGGGCGATATTACTCTTTTTCCCTTTTCTTTATCAAACGGAAATGTCTCTCCCCATTTATGAGTTTCATATTCTAAAGAGTCAACTGACTCTGGAGCATTAGGGTGTGCTGGAAGCATATGTGATAAATAGTTGACATAATTCTTGTTTTTGTCTTGAGTCAAAAACAAATATGTTAGTCTGGTCAGCTTTTTTAAATTATCTTCCCTAGTATTATCATTGAGGAGTAGAGACGGCAAGTGCGCTCTAATTCTTTCGGGCCTATCTGTACTTTCTTCAGCCATATTTAAAATATTTTTTATAAGCTCTTGATTTCCTGTTTTGACTAAAATGTCTCTGATATGCAAATGCTTCGGAATCATTTTATCACCCATTTCCTCATAAAGTTCATCCTTAGAATCATCGTCAAGTTCAGAGGATGTTTCAACAGCGTCATTTAACTCATCGATCCATCTACCTTTATAACCCCACTCGCCAAAAACTATCCACTCAGCTAATGCGTCTTGAAGTCCGAGCGATGTGGCAATCAACATTGCCTGATCGTGATTTCCTCCAGGCGATGTCAAAATCGAAATAAGGCTGATTAAATCTTTAAATTCTTGGAGGCTCAACACCCTAAATTTATTAGTGTCACTCTCTGATAAGAACGTTCTAAAGTTTTCAAATAAAAGTTTCATTTTTTGAGATCCTTAAATTTATTTTTAACTTTTTCGCTCAACGGGATTGCTTCCCCATCACCATCTATACGTACAAACGTAATGTTCGTTTC
>MDTE01082853.1_pt1 | contig 11820 bp, 13 predicted proteins | sample 811231 | NCBI WGS metagenome assembly MDTE01 (sample SAMN05326651, study PRJNA326480) | marine metagenome | isolation source: seawater | place: Indian Ocean: Red Sea | collected 2010
ATTAGCCTCAATTAATTCTTGAAATAAAAGCTAATAACTAATATAAACCCTAAAAAAACAGATTAATGTTTTTCCGGTGCCAAATATGGTTTTCCTTAGCATTAATCAAAGATTAACCGGAGGTTATAAATGAATTTAGAAATATCTTTAGAAGACTTACTTAAAAATGGCTCCCATTTTGGTCATAACAAAAAACGCTGGAACCCAAAAATGGAAAAATTTATCTATGGTGAAAAAAATGGAACTCACATTTTAGATCTGAGAAAATCTTTACCTTTGATTGAAAATGCTCTGAAATTTGCATTAGAATGTACTAAAAATAGTAAGAAATTTTTATTTGTCTCTACTAAAAATCAACATGGCGAAATTGTGGAAAATATAGCAAAGGAAACTGGTAATTACTTTGTAAATTTTAGATGGTTAGGGGGAATGATTACTAATTGGAATACTGTTAAGAATTCAATCAATACTCTAAACAATTATGAAAATATTTTAAATTCTGATGAAACAGTTTTTACTAAAAAAGAATTATCAGATATTGAAAAGAAGAAAATAAGGCTTGAAAAAACTCTAGGTGGTATCGTAGAAATGAAATCTACACCTGATGTACTATTTATTATTGATACAAATAGAGAGCATATTGCTGTCTTGGAGGCAAAAAAATTAGGTATTCCCATTATAGGTATTGTTGATACAAATTGCGATCCAGACTTAATTGATTATCCTATCCCTGCAAACGATGATGGAGTTAAATCTGTTCAATTTATCTTAGATAGTTTCAAAAAAGTATTATCTTCTGAAGTTAATGAAAATATCTCTAAAAATGGAGAAAAGGATAATGAGTAGTATGGAATTAATTAAAAAACTTAGAGAGACTACAGGAAGTGGAATGCTTGATTGCAAAAAAGCTCTCGCTGAAAATAATGATGATCTTGATGCAGCAATAAAATGGTTAAGAGAAAAAGGTATTTTAAAAGCACAAAAAAAACAAGATAGAGAAACTAACGAAGGTGTAATTTCATTTTATAATCATGAAACCTCATTTAATTCCTTTTCTTTATGTAAAATTAAATGTGAAACAGATTTTGTTGCAAAAAATGATGATTTTTTGTCATTTGCTAATCAATTAACTAAAGCTATTCATGACTCAGATAATATCAATCCTCAAGGAAATTTTGATGATATCAACTCAATTTCTATAAATGGAAAAAAATTAAATTCTGCTCTTACGGATCTTATCTCTAAAATTGGTGAGAATATTCAGATAATTTCATATAAAAAATATAATTCTGAAAATTCAATTTTTATCAATTATTTACATAATAAATATAATTCTTCATGTTCTAAAATTGCATCGGTAGTAGAGATTGCAACAAATGATACTAAAAAAGCATCAGAAATTTCAGATGATCTAAAAGTAGTTGCTATGCAAGTTTCAGCAATGAAACCCATGGGTTTAAATGAAGAATCATTAGATACTAAAGTTTTGGATGATGAAAAAGATATTATACTTAAACAAATTGAGAATACACCTGAAGATAAAAAAGAACAGATTGTAAAGGGTAAGCTTAATAAATTTATCAAAGAAAATACTTTGATGGGTCAAGCTTTAATTACTGATCCAAAAAATACTGTATCTAATTATATATCAAATTTATCAAAAACTAATAATTTAGAACTTAACATCAGTTCTATGGATTTATATACTATTTAAAATGTATAAAAATATCATGTTAAAGATTTCAGGGGAATCTTTAGCAGGAGATAATGAACAAGGATTTGACTTTGATATACTTAATGATCTTTCTCAAAATATCAAATCACTAGCTAGCAAAAATATCAAAATATCCATTGTCTTAGGTGGTGGAAACTTTATTAGAGGATCATCTTTTTCCAATGGAGTTGTTGATAGAGTAACATCAGATTACATGGGTATGCTTGGTACTGTGATGAACTCTCTTGCGCTTCAATCAAATTTGGAAAAAATTGGTGTGCCATCGCGAGTTATGACTGCTATTAGTATAAATAGAGTAGCTGAGCCGTATATCAAAAATAAAGCTACTAAGCATTTAGAAAAAAACAGAGTTGTTATTTTTGCATCAGGAACAGGAAATCCCTTTTTTTCAACAGATACCGCTGCAGTGTTAAGGGCTTCAGAAATGAAATCAGATATTATTCTTAAAGGAACTAAAGTAGATGGAATATATGACTCAGACCCAATCAAGTATTCAGATGCAAAAAAAATTGATCACATTAGTTATTCCGATTTTTTAAATAAAGATATTAAAGTAATGGATGCTACTGCAATTAGTTTAGCAAAGGATCGTTCTTTACCTATTATTATTTTTTCAATTTTGAATGCTTCAAATATGCTTGATATTATTGATGGAAAAGGATCTTACTCTATAATTCAATAACATGTTTGAAATTAACAATTGTAAAAACGAAATGAATTCTACTATTTCCTCATTCATTCAAGATTTGAAAAATATTAGAACAGGAAGAGTATCCCCTGATATACTTAAAAATTTAATTATTGACTCTTATGGAGCAAAAATGGCAATTCCTCAATTATCTAATATTAATAACTTAGATAACATGACTCTTTCAATTAATTTATGGGATAGTTCATTAGTAAGTTCTGTTGAAAAAGCCTTGCTTGAGTCTAATTTGGGAGCAACTCCACAGACAGAAGGCTCAAGTATCCTTCTTAAGTTTCCTGAATTGACAAGTGAAAGACGAAAAGAGTTAGCTAAATTCTCTCAAGAATTATCTGAAAAATATAAAATATCTCTCAGAAATATTAGAAGAAAATTCATAGATCAAATTAAAAATTTAGAAAAAGAAAAATCTATTTCACTAGACGAGTCTAAAAAATTTCAAGAAGATATACAAAAATGTACTGATACATCTGTCCAAGAAATTGAAAAAATTACAAAAGACAAAGAGCAAGAAATTTTAAAAGTCTGAGTTTTGTCTAATATAGCTCACCATATATCTTTAATTATGGATGGCAACAATCGTTGGTCAAAGCAGAATAAAGTTACTCCATTTGACTCATATATTAAAGGTTCAAATAAGTTATTAGAAATTTCTGAATATATTTTTTCCAACTATGAGACTAAATATATAACTGCATTCGCACTTTCCAAAAATAACCTAAAAAGACCAACTGAAAAAATTAGAATGTTAAAGTCAGTACTAAAGTATTTTCTTGAAGACTCAGATGTTATATCAAAATACAAATTCAGAATCATTTTAAAAGGTAATTTAGGCTTTTTAAGTAAAAAATTAGTTAATAAGATTGAACATTTAAATTCAAGAAATTTTAATTATAAAAAGACATTGTTTATTTTAATAAATTATAGCGGTAAAGATGATATTATTAATTCTATTAATCAAATTAAAAATTTAAAAATAAAACCAAATAAGTCTAATTTTGAAAAAAATTTATTACTTGGTTCTATTCCGAATCCAGATATTTTAATTAGAACTGGTGGGTATCAAAGAATTAGTAATTTTATGCTTTATCAATTGTCTTTTACTGATTTTTTCTTTCTAAAAAAATTGTGGCCAGATTTAAAAAAAAGTGATGTAAAAAATATTATGAATAAATTCAAGAAAATTAAACGTAAATTTGGTTTATAATTTAAATAGATTGTATGTAGGCATTTTTTTATGCTTAATTCTTTTTGTATCCTATTATTTTAATTTAGATAATTTTTTAATTTTATTAATCATTGGTGCTTCTATTTTTGATTTATGGAAATCTAAATTTTTGTTTTCTTTAAACTTTCTTATAATTTTTTTTATAATTATAATATTAACTTTAGTAAGTTATCTAAATTTAAATTTTTTTTTATCTATTAACATTGCCTTATTCTTATTCATTTTCTTAAGTTTCTTTTTAAAATTTTATGTGACTAATTTTTTTCCAATAATTATAATTATTTTTATATATAATTTAATTAATCTATCTGTGACTGATAGAAATATTCTGTATCTTTGTTTTGCAATATCCTTTTTGAATGATACCAGCGCATATATTGCTGGTAATATATTTAAAGGACCTTTAATCCTACCATCTGTCAGTCCAAAAAAAACATGGTCAGGTACAATTGTATCTTCTTTTTTTTCTACTATTGTTTTTTTTTCTTTAGGCTATGATTTTTTAATTTCATTTTTATTAGGTATTTCTTTCTTCATAGGTGATATTTATTTTTCCTATATTAAAAGACTTTTGAATTTGAAAGATTTCTCTAATCTCTTAAGTAGTCATGGTGGAATATTGGATAGATTAGATAGTATTTTTTTATCAGTTATTATTATGAACTTATATTTATATATTACATGAATAAAAAAATTTTGATTATTGGTTCTACAGGTAAACTTGGAAAATTATTAGTGAATTATTGTAAAAACAATAATATTCATATTGATGCTATTACCTCTTATAAAAATTACAAATTACAAATTTTTCAACAATCTAAGTTAAAAATAAGAAATGGTTTTTGTTTAAGTAAAAAAGAAGAAACCATTAAATTCAAAAATTTTATTAAATCAAATAAGTTTAAAGTTGTATATTTTTTAGATTATGGCTCTTTATCCTTAAATTACATTAATATAATTATTAAAAACAATTCTAATACTCAATTATGTATTGCAAATAAAGAAATGATTATTGCTGGTGGAAAATTATTAATTGATAAAATTAATAGTACTGGTAATGAATTTGTGCCACTTGACTCAGAACATTTTTCTATGACTAACTCAAACACACGTAATGAAGAAATTGAAAAAGTTTATATAACAGCATCTGGAGGGCCGTTTTATTTTAAAAAGAATATTAATTTAGATAAAGTCAGCTTAAGGGAAGTATTGAAGCATCCTAAATGGGATATGGGGAAAAACAATTCAATAGACTCCTCAAATTTTATTAATAAAGTTTTAGAAATCATAGAGTTATCAATAATTTTTAATATTGATATCAATAAAATTGATTTTTTAGTATCCAAAAACGCTTATGTACATAGTATGATTGTCTATAAAAATTCTACAGTGCTAGTTAATTGTTTTGATAATAATATGTTGATACCTATGGTTAGTCCTCTAATTAAAATTTTTCATTCAAAAAAAATAAAATCCTTAATGTCAAAAAACTTTGAAATTTCTAATTTTAAATTAGAAATTATGAATGATAAAAGATTTAAAATTAAAAGGTATATTAAAAAGATTAAAGAATTTAATCATATAGAAAGAATTAATTTTTTGATTTTAAATAATAGGGCTCATTCAATGTATTTAAATAATGAGTTAAAGTATAATATGATACTAAATTTTATATTTAAAAATATGCCAAAAAAACAAACTACAAATATTAAGTTAAATTCTTTTAATAATATCATTTCATTGATAAATGGAATAAAAAGTAAATATGAAATTAACTAGCCTTATAGTCTCGTTATTTTTGATATTATTTTCAAATAATATTTTTTCAAAAGACATTAGTTTTTTAGGATTACAAAAATTAGATATAAATGATCTACAAACGCTATCAAATATTGATTTATTTAAAGACAATTATACGTTAGATGAAATTAATTCTCTTGTTCAAGATTTATATAGTTCTGATTTAATATCAGATATTAATTTAGAGATACTAGAAAGTTTTTATCAAATTAAAATAGATGAAGCTAAAAGAATTGAAAATATTTATATCAATGGAAATATTAAATTTAAAGATGATGATTTATTAGATAATTTATCATCCAAGAAAAACTTATTATTTAATAAAGATTTAATTCAAAATGATATTGATTTAATTCAAAAAATTTATTTATCTGAAGGTTACTATAACGTAACAGTTACTAGTTCTTTTGAATCTTATTCTGAAGATAAAATCAATCTGATCTTTGAAATTTATGAAGGTGATCCTTACCAAATTTCAAAAATAGATTTCTATGGTAATAAATATTTTTCTGACAGATTTTTAACTGACTTAATTTCTTCTCGGTCTTTGAGTTTAATTAATTTTTTTACTTCTGGTTCTAATTTTATTCCGGATTTATTTAATTTCGATAAAAATAAAATTCTATCTAAATATACTGAAAAAGGTTTTTTTTATGCAAAAGTTAACCACGAATTAGTTAAGTCAAGTAACTCTAAATTTAAATTAGTTTTTTATATTGAAGAAAATGAGAGGTTATTAATAAAAGATGTGTTAAATGATTTTGAAATTTCTTCTGAAGATAAAAATTATTCTAATTTCTATGATGATTTAAAAAAAGATCTTAATAAAAATAATAATTTTTATGACTTGGAACTAATTGAGGATAATTTAGATCTAATTAACCAATCTTTAATTGATCAAAATATTAATTCTTACTCTTATCAAGCAAGAATTTTAGAAGAAAACAATAATTTTTTTCTCTCTATATATAAAAATACTGAAAAACAAATTTTAGTTAATAAAATAAATATTGAAGGTAATTCTATTACTAAAGATAAAGTTATAAGATCAAAGATAGCTTTAGAACCTGGAGATTATTATTTAAGTTATAATAAAGATAAATCTTTACGAAGATTGAATAATCTTCGTTATATAAACACTGTTGAAATTGAAGAAAATAGTGAAAATAATTTATTGAATTTAGATATTATAATTGATGAAAATAAAAAAACTGGAAATTTTCTCTTAGCGGGCTCATTTTCTGGAGATACCGGTCTTGGTTTAGCCCTTGCTTTGAATGATTATAACTTTGTAGGTTCTGGGAATGAACTTAGATCTTCTTTTGATATTAACACTGAAGAAGCTAAATTTGAGATTAATTATAAAGAATATTTATTAAATAATCCTTCATTGAGTAATAACTATTCAATTTTTAATAAAGAAAATGATTTGACCTCTTCTTTTGGTTTTAAGACTAAAGAGACAGGTTTGGGTTATACATTAGGTTATGATTACAGTGAAAAAGTTAATATGTCATTTGGTATAAGATTTAATTTAAAAGAAAATTATTCAGGTATTAATACAAATAATTATATACAAGAGAATATTGGTAACTTTGATCAATTTACTCTTAAATATGCGATAGTCTATGATACAACAAACGATATTTTGTATCCTACAGATGGTACTTTAAATAAATTTACGGCAGAAATTTCACCAGATCAAATTTCAGATGATAGTTATTATAAATTAAGATTCATTAATGATTTGTATTTTGGTAATGACGAAAAAAATAATTTTTTCTTCTTTTCAAATAAATTAGGTGTTGCAGATTCTTTTAAGAACAATCTCAAAACGACTAATGCCTTTAGCCTTGGAGGATTAAATTTTAAAGGATTTGATTATAGAGGGGTAGGGCCAATTGATGGTAATATTTATCTCGGAGGAAATAATTTTTACACATCCACAATAGGTTATGGCAGTCAATTTCTTTTTGATAAAAAAGATAATATTAATTTCAGAACTTTCATAACGTCAGGATCTATATGGGGAAGTGATTACTCATCTAATAATGATTTTAAAAATAGAATATCAGCAGGTATATCTTTAGATATTTTAACAGCCGTTTTTCCTGTATCTTTTTCATATGCTATCCCAATAGAAAAAGAAAATGATGATAAAGTTAGAGAATTCAATTTTACTATTGGAACATCTTTTTGATTATTAAATGATAGAATTTAATAGAGTTAATTTTTTTCCTCTTAAAAAAAAAATTTTTTCAATTGATATAACTAAATTAATAAATGATTTTGTTATTCAATATGAAATTAAGGATACTTTTGAAATTTTAGATATTTCATCTATTGATTATATAAAATCTAACTCTATTTTATTTTTAAAACATAAGCTTGGCTTAAAAGATATTAATATAGATTTTTTGATAGTAATTACAGATGATAAAAAAATTTACAATAGCTTAAAAATTAAAAATAAAGTTTTAATTAATAATCAAAATGAGGTTTACAATTTTTTATTAAATCAATTATTTTTACATGAAGATTGTTTGGATTTTTCAGATGAGTTTATCTTCAAAGATGGTTCTTATATATCAAAATTCGCAACTATTCATGAATCTACTACTATTCAAAAAAATTGTGTTATTGGTAGAGGTGTAGAGATTGGAAAAAATGTATTAATTAAACATAATACTGTAATAAAAAATTCTATTGTTTCTGATAACACAATTATTGGTGAAAATTCTACAATTGGAAGTACTGGATTTGGTTTTGATCTAAAAAAAATGGGTTCTAGCGATATAACACCTCAATTGGGTATAGTGTATATTGATGAAAATGTTTTTATTGGATCTAATTGTACTATCGACCGTGGAAAAATTGACTTTACCTATATAGGTAAAAATTCAATGCTTGATAATTTGATTCATATTGCTCATAACGTTATTTTGGGTTCTAACGCATGTCTAGCAGCTCAAATTGGCATTTCTGGAAGTGTAAAAATTGGTAAAAATTTAATCTGTGGTGGACAAACTGGTTTTGCAGGTCACATAAAAATTGGTGATAATGTCAGAATTGCGGCAAAAAGTGGTGTTACTAAAAATATTAAGGATAACTCAACTATTGCTGGTTTTCCAGCTACTGATATAAAGTCATGGAGGTTAAATATTGTAAATGAAAGAAAAAATAGACATAAATAAAATACAAGAAGTCTTACCTCATAGATACCCATTTTTATTAATTGATAGAATAATTGATTATATTCCTGATGAAAGTGCTCATGCTATCAAATGCGTAACCATAAATGAGCCATTTTTCCAAGGTCATTTTCCTGGTCGACCACTTATGCCAGGGGTTCTTGTTGTGGAAGCTATAGTCCAAACAGCTTGTTTTACAGTTGCAATGAAATTAAAAGATGAAATGAAAAATCCCGGTGTTTCATTTATGACAATTGATAAATGTAAATTTCGAAAACCAGTTACTCCTGGCGATGTCCTTAATCTTAAAGTTAAAAGATTAAATAAAGTAAAAAATGTTTACAAATTTGAAGGTCACTGCATTGTTAATGATGTTATATATGCTCAATGTATATTTTCGGCAATGATTCATGACATACCAGGTCCATCCTAGTAGCTATATATCTAATAAAGTAAAATTATCTAATAATGTTAAAATTGGACCTTATTGTTATTTAAATGGAAACATAAGTATTGGAGAAAATACTGAGTTAAAATCACACGTGGTCATTTCTGCCAATACACGTATTGGCAAAAATAATATTTTTTATCCGTTTTCAAATATAGGATGTGACCCTCAAGATCTTAAATTCAAAGGAGAAGATAGTAGTCTTATTATAGGTGACTTTAATATTTTCAGAGAAAATGTCACTATAAGCAAGGGTACAAAAGATGGTGGAATGTTAACAAAAATAAATAATAATAATTTATTTATGACAGGTGTCCACATAGCGCATGATTGTAATATTGGAAATGAAAATATTTTTGTTAATCAAGTTACGTTAGGTGGTCATGTTAATATAATGAATAATGTAGTAGTAGGTGGGTTATCTGCGATTATTCAATTTGTTACTATAGGTTCTTACTCAATGATTGGTGGGATGAGCGGCATTGATAAAAATGTTCTTCCATTTAGTCTTGCAATAGGTAATAGAGCTAAGCTCAGAGGACTCAATTTAGTAGGAATTAGAAGAAAAAATTTTGATAAATCTGAAATAGCAAGGATCAATGACATTCATGATCAATATCTTAATGGAATAGACTTAGATAATAATAAAAAAGTAGATTCTATTTTTTTAGACTATTATAAAATACTAAATCAAAAACTTGGCCACTTACAAAAATGATATAATTCTCATAGCAGGATCAGGTGATTTTGCTTTTGAAGCTGCTAACTTTTTAACTAAGAAAGAAAAGCTTAATCATATAATCCTCTTATCTAAAAATTCAAAAATTACTAAAAGATATAATGAATTAGTTTCTTATTTTGATATTACAGATATTGAAAATATAATAAAATTTGTAAAAAAAAGACTAATTATTAAGGTTTTAATTATCGGATATGTTCAATTACCCCCGATAAAAGAAATAAAACTTTCCCTATCTTCTAAGTTGATTTTATCAAAAAATTTTTTTTTAAATGATATTAATAATCAATCAAAAATACTTAAAAATTTTATTAAAAGTAAAAATCTGAAAATTCTTTCTCAAAAAATGATTTTTGATAAATTTTTGATTAATTATTCTGATCATAAATTGAGAAACGAACACAAAAATATTTACAAATCTATTTTAAAGAACACATCGATAATTAAAAAAATATTTTCACTTAATTTATCTCAATCTTTGGTTATGGATGGTGATAGAATTATCACTATTGAAGATATTTTTGGAACCGATAATATGATTAACAAATTCAAAAAAATAGATAAACAGTTTAAAAATCTGATTTTTATAAAATCTATTAAAAAAGATCAGATAAATGAAATAGATTTTCCTATCATTGGAATTCAAACTTTAGAATTATTAATTAAATATAATTTTAAAGCTATTTGTCTAGTGAACAAAAATATCATTGTTGCTAACAAGAATTCATTTATACAAAAGATTCATAAATCTAAATTAAGTTTAATTGTAATCTAATTGAAAATACTATTTGTAACTTTAGAACAATCAGGCAGAGAAAATTTAAAAGTAGTATTAAATAAACAATTTTTTAAAAATAATATCGATAAGATTCATACCTTCGGGATGTTAGAAGAGGGCCTTGCTTTTAAAGATTTAACTAATATTAAAATCAAGCCTTTAATGGGTCTTATTGATATTTTAAAAAATCTGCCTTATTTACTAAAATTGAGAAATTCTCTAAATTTTTTAGTCAAAGATAATTTTTTTACTCATATATTTTTTGTAGACTCTTTTGATTTTTCAAAATTTTATATTAATAAGTTTAAAAATAGCTCTGTTAAATATTGTCAGTTGATAGGTCCTTCTGTCTTTATTTGGAGAGAGAATAAAGCAAAATTCATTAATAAATATTTTGATCATATTTTTTCTATATTTGAAGTTGAGAGAAAATTTTATGATAAAGAGAAATATTCTTATATTGGACATCCATTATTAAAAAATATAGTTTTCAATAATCACTATAAATTTCCAATTAAAAATATTGGTATTTTTTTAGGTAGTAGAAATCAAGAAATAAAACCTAACATTCCAATTATAACTAATCTAATTAAAAATCTAAAAAAATTAAATGATTTTAATTTTCAATTTTTTGTCACAAAAGAGTTTGAAAATCTAATTAAAACTCATTTTGCAAATGATGATTTTCAATTTCATTTAAATAATCAAGAATATTATAAAAAATTATCAAAATTAGATTTTGCTTTTGCATGCTCTGGTACAGTTCATTTAGAGCTAAGTTTTGCTCAAATTCCTCATTTTATATTCTATAAAGCAAATTGGTTTAATTATTTAATTTTTAGGATATTTGTAAGATCAAAATATTTATCGTTAGTTAATATCTTTAATAAGAGATCTAGTATTAAGGAATTTATTCAGTCAAATTTTAAACATAATTTAATGTTTAATGAGTTCGAACATTTATTAAAAAATAAAAATAAATTTTATGATTATTATAATTTAATGATTGAGGCTTTAAATAAAGCAAATATTCAAAAAATTAGATCAGATGTTATTATTGATTATTTAAAAAAGTCTTCTTTAACCAAAGAAGATTAAATATTGATTTCTTTTCTCTTTCACTCACACCTCGATAGTTTTTATTTTTTTCTCCTGAATATAACTGACGAGGTCTAGTAATTTTAAATTCATTATC
>MDTE01150883.1_pt1 | contig 11820 bp, 11 predicted proteins | sample 811231 | NCBI WGS metagenome assembly MDTE01 (sample SAMN05326651, study PRJNA326480) | marine metagenome | isolation source: seawater | place: Indian Ocean: Red Sea | collected 2010
CAGTTAGGAGATTTACAGGTTAAATATAATACTGATAGTCAGGGAACAGGATCTATAAATAATATTCTAGATGTTTACCCGTGGTTACAAAGTTATCTTGGTGCATATATGTTAGGTGGAGCAGGAAGTTTTCAAATGAGAGTGGTTAGAGGATAATGGCTGGTCAATTAGATTCACTATTTAAAAATGTAGCTAAAAGTGTTGTATCTCAACTTGGTGCATCACAGGATTACAGTATTACTTATACAAAGAAAGCATCTCCTTCTTACAACACCTCTACAGGAGTTTTGACTACAACTGATACAAGTTACAGTATTAAAGTTCCAATATCTTTTATTAAATCAGAAGAGGAAACTGGTCAAGAAATGAGACAGGCAAAATTGTATATAACACCAGATCAAATAGGAGATAATCAAGCAGATTTAGATGATGAAATTACATTAAGTTTTGGTGGTTCAAATAGAGTCGCACAGATAGTTGATATTGATACAAAAAGAGGTGGGCAAGTCTATCTGTTTTCTATTTTGGTGCGATTCTAATGCCTGTTACTAGACGATTAGAAGACTTACCTAAAGATTTAGATAGTCAAATTAGTGCAGACTTTAATGAGTTATTGCAAGAAGTTCATACAGACTTGTCAGATAAAAATGAAATGCCAGTATGGACAGGTTTTTTTGCTTCTAGCTGGAAGATTCAGGGAACTCCTCTTATTCCAACAGATAAAGTAGAAAATTATGAACCCTGGGCAAGTATAAAAAGAGAAGCTTCATTGGAATTTTTTAGAACAGGAAAATCTTCAAGACCTAAAAATCCTAAAATTGAACCACGATTTCCTATTGGAGAAGAACAACGAATTTTTAATTATAGAAAACCTGTTTATATTGGAAATAAAGCAGTTTATTCAATATATGTTTTAGAGTCTGGCAGATTACAAAGATATTTAGGTGGTTTAGGAAAAAAAATAAAAAGAAAAATGACTGATAAAGGTAAAGTACGATTTGGACAACGATATACTACAAAAGGTTTTGGATCTGTTAAACCAAAAACTATTATTCAGTATTAGGATCTTTAGTTATGACTTTAGTAAACACAAGAGCAGCATTTGAAAAAGCAGTAACAGACGCAGTTGCAGCAGCAGATAATACTGTTGAGATGGTTTATGATAATGTTCATTTTACAACTCCAGGAAAAAGTAAAAAGTATATTTTAATGAGTGTAGATTTTAACCAATCAACTTTACAAAATCAGGGAGCAGCTTCAGATTATTACGCTGGTGTTATCCAATGTAATGTTTACGTTCCAAAATCAAAAGGTACTTCTGTTTTATCGTCTATTTCTGAAGCTGTTATTGATGGATTAACCTCTGTTAACGCTTCTAATTACACAGATACTTTTAGTTGCAAACCTAGAGTATTAGATATAAATGGCCCAACTCCATTAGAAATAGAGGATAGAAGTCATTTCATTGGAATAATATCTTGTCAATTTTCAGCAAACGCTTAGTATAATAGAATAGCAATCTAATAAATTTATGGAAGCGATTGAACTGCTTAAGAACAAATTTGGTGTAAACCAAAAATATTTGTATGAATTAAAAGATGGAGATGTGACAGTTTTAGAAATTTACTGGAATCCATTAACTCTTGCTGAAAGAGAATCTATTGTTGCTTTATCTGGTGATAATTCATCTGCTGATGATTTTGCTTTAACACTTATGATTACAAAAGCTCTTGATAAAGATGGTAAAAGATTATTTCAAGATGGTCACAAAGCATCTTTAAGAAGAGAAGTAAATGCTTCTATTCTTCAAGAAATACAATTAGCAATGTTAAACTCTGGATCTGAATACAAAATGGAGGAAGCGAAAGCAGATTTAAAAAGCTAATAACAGTTGGCATTTTATATTTTTTCTAGCTTCAGAGTTAGGTCTTACTGTTCGAGAACTATGTCAACAGATGACTCAAGAAGAATTGATAGGTTGGTCTGGATATTATGAATTAAAAAGAGAGGTAGAAGAAAAAACAATTCAAGAAACAAAAAATAAATCACGGGCAAGAAAACGCTAAAAGCGGTAAACTAAAATAAAGTTTTAATTTTGCTGTGGCCGATTACGGTGTAAATATAAAATTTAATATTGTAGGAGAATCTGGTCTTGATAGAGCAAAAAAGAAAGCAGAGCAGTTAGCAAAAAGCGTAGATAGTATTCGTGGTATTGATATAGAGAATCCTAGAAATGTTGGAGGCAAAGGAGGAAAAAAGTCTCGTAATCAGATAAAAAAATACAGACAAGATATGGATAGTCTTGTCAAAAAGATTAACGAAACTGGAGAGGCTTTTGGTAAAACCCATAACGCACAAAACGCAACCGCAGAATCCTTACAAGAATATGTTAATGGAGTAAAGATAGGAACTCAAAGGCATAAAGATGCTACTCAAGCTTTAAAAACACAAACTAAAAATTTAGATTTAAACAATAGTCAATATCTTCAAAATACTAAAGTTCAAAATCAAAACACAAAAGCAACTAAAGAAAATTCAAAAGCTAAACAACAAAACGCTAAATATCAAAAAGGTAATATGGGCAATATTGCTAGTAGTGCAATTATTGGTGGTGCGTTTCCTCTGCTATTTGGACAAACAGGAGCAGCAGCGATTGGTGGTGCAACTGGTGGTGCTTTAGGTGGACTAATAGGAGGTCAATTTGGTTTTGCCTTATCTATTGCAGGTACAGCAATCGGAACTTTTTTAGATGAAACAGATAAATTAAATGTAGCGTTAGCTGGCTTAGATTTTGCTTTTAAAAGTGCAGGAGATTCGTCAGGATTTACAAGAGATAAACTTAATGAACTAAAAAATACTTTAGGTCTAACAAGAGACGAAGCCCTTGCTGTAGCAGGAGCTTTTACTAGATTTGGAGAAGCAGGATCTAGTGCTGCATTTCTTTTTGGCAAGAATCCTAATACTATGAAAAATTTAGCTGCGGTGGTAAATACCAAATCAGCTTTGGCAGCAATTCTAGATACCAGTAACAACTTAACTATTCAACAACAAATTCAATTATTACAGCAAGGAAAAATATCAAGTTTTGCAGAATTTCAAGCAAAAATAAATGAAACAATAATTGAGCAAAATTTTAAGAGGTTAATTCAAGAAGCTGAACAAATAAAAAATTATGACCGAATAAAAAAAATATTTGCAGAATTATCTAGGGTTGGTTATTTGATTCAAACATTAGGTAAGGTTGATTTAAAAGAAATGTTCCCTGATCTATTTATATCAGCAGCAGAGAGAGCACAAAATCGTGTAGCAAAAATTAGAGAAGAACTTGCAAAATTTAAAACTGATTTACCTGTTCTACAAGAATTAATGAAAGAGTTTAGTCTTGAAATGGCAGAAATGAGCTACAGCATTCCTGGTGCGATGGATCAGGTTTCAGCAGAACTTAGAAAATTATCGAGTGTAGGCTATATGGTTACGACTGTTGCTGATTCAGTAGGAAATGCTTTTGGAGAATCATTTAAAGGAATAGTAAGTGGATCAATGACAGCACAACAGGCTTTGGCAAATCTTTTTCAAAGAACAGCAGATGCTTTCTTAGATATGGCTGCACAAATGATTGCAAAACAGATACAAATGAGAATATTAGGTATAGGATTAAATATTTTTGGCCCAGGAACAGCTGCAAGTGGTGGTGGAAAAACTGATGTTTTTGCTGGTTTTAATAGAGGGGCAACCGATCCAAATACTCTTACGATGAGTAGTTTTGCTAATGGTGGTAGACCTCCCGTTGGTAGACCTTCGTTAGTAGGAGAACGTGGGCCAGAACTTTTTGTTCCTAATAGTGCAGGTACTATAATTCCAAATCATGCTATGGGAGGTTCAACAAGTGTTGTAGTAAATGTAGATGCTTCTGGTACTTCAGCTGAAGGAGATCAAGCAAACGGAGAAGAATTAGGTAGATTAATAGGAGCAGCAGTTCAAGCCGAACTAATTAAAGAAAGAAGACCAGGAGGTTTATTAGGATAATGGCTACTTTCCCCTCAATCAGTCCTACTTATCAGGCTCGTAAAACGACAAAGCCCAAAATAAATATTGCTCAATTTAATGATGGCTACCAACATAGAATTAAATTTGGATTAAACACTATTCCATATGAATGGTCACTTAATTTTGATGTAAGTGAAGCAGATTCTGATGTTATAGAGGCATTTCTTGAGGCTAGAGCAGAAGATGGTGCTTCCTTTGATTGGCAACCTCCTGGAAGTGGTGCTGCATATAAATGGATATGTCTTAGTTGGACTAAAACAATTCCTTATGTAAATAGAGCTAAATTAACTATGACGTTCCAACAAGTATTTGAGCCTTAATGACCAGTCCTGTATCAGAATTACAAAAAATAAATCCAAGTAGTATTATTGAGCTTTTTCAACTTGAGTTAATAACTGCTATTCATGGTTCTAATACAATTTACTATTTTCATAATGGAGTAAATACTAATGAAAACCAAGACGTAATTTTTGCTGGTAATCAATATACACGGATGCCGATAGAAGCCCGTGGTTTTGATTTTACTTCTAAAACATTACCTCGACCTCGTTTGTCTATTTCTAATATTTTAGGAACATTTACAACTTTAATATTAACTTTACCTCAAGGATTAGAAGGAGCAAAAGTTACTCGCATCAGAACTTTAAGTAGATATATTGATAATGTAAATTTTCTTGGTGGAGATATTTTATTAGAAGATGGTAGTTTTTTATTGCAAGAGAATGGCAGTCAGATAGATATGGAAGCTGGCATCAATCCATTTGGTACGCCTGATCCTACTGCCACATTTGCCACTCAAATATTTTTTATAGACAGAAAAGTTGCAGAAAATAGAAATGGAATAGAATTTGAACTAAGTGCTAAAATGGATTTAGATGGAGTACGTTTACCAAAACGTCAGGTGCTACCCCAAGATTTTCCTGGTGTTGGATCGTTTTTTGCATGACTTGGCAAGATAAAGCATTAGAACACGCTATACAAGAACAACCAAGAGAATCTTGTGGTCTTTTAGTTATTAAAAAAGGAAAAGAAGTTTATTTCCCCTGTAAAAATTTAGCGTTTGATCCGTCAGATCAATTTATTATTGATGCTGATGATTGGGTAAGGATTGAAGATAATGAAGGGGAGATAGTCGGTGTTGTTCATAGTCATCCAGTTACAAGTGCAAAACCAAGTGAAGCAGATAGAGTTGCTTGTGAAAAGTCGGATTTAAAATGGTGGATAGTACAGCCACAGCTAAAAGATTGGCAGTATTGCGAACCTTGTGGTTATAAAGCACCTTTGATTGGTAGAAAGTGGGTTTGGGGTGTAACTGATTGTTGGAGTTTATGTAGAGATTGGTATAAAGAAGAGTTAGGAATAGAGCTTATTGATTGGGTTAGACCCAATAACCCAGAGGATTTTATAAAAAACCCAATGTTTGTAGATTGTTTTGCAAAAACGGGATTTAGAGAATTACATCCAGAAGAAGATTTAAAATATGGAGATTTATTATTAATGTCAATAAGCAGTAGCGGATTAAATCATATTGGTGTTTACTTAGGACAGCAAACAGTTTTGCATCATTTACAAAATAGGTTATCAAGTCGTGATCTACTAGATGAATGGTTGTTAAAATGTACAGGTAAGAGGATTCGTTATGTTAAGGAAAATTAGACTATACGGAGAACTTGCTAAGTTTTTAGGTCAGAAAACCTTTGAAGCTGAAGTTCATAGTGCTGCACAGGCAATAAGATTTTTAGTTGTTAATTTTCCACAATTAGAAGTACATATGGGAGATAGATATTACAAAGTATTAGTTGGTGATTGGGAAATAAAAGAAGAAGAAATACATTATCCAAATGGACAAGAAGATATAAAAATTGTTCCTATTGTTGGAGGAGAAGGGGGTAGAGGTACTCGTCAATTTTTACTAGGTGCTGCTATTATTGGACTAGGATTTGCAGTTGGTGGTGGATTATTTGGGCCAGCGTTAGCAAAAAATTTAGGTGCGATTGCATTTGCAAAAAATGTAGGTTTTGCTTTAGCTTTTCAAGGTCTTTCACAAATGCTAACACCCGTACCACCTGTAGAAGAGCGAGAACAAGATCCTAGATTATCATTTAATTTTAGTGGAATACAAAATACATCAAGGGCTGGTGTTCCTGTGCCTGTAATTTATGGAGAAATTATGGTTGGATCTGTTGTTATATCAGCAAATATTGAGAACGAACAGGTAGAAGTATGAAGATTATAGGTTCTGGTGGTGGAGGAAAAGGTGGCGGCGGTGGTGGTGGTACTCCACATGAAGAAAAAGATAATCTTGATTCTAAATCCTTTGCTAGGATTCTTGATCTTATAGGAGAAGGTGAAATAAGTGGTTTAGTTGATGGTGCTAAATCTATATTTTTTAACAACACACCATTACAGGCTGCTGATGGTAGTTTTAATTTTAAAGATGTCTCATTTGAAACAAGAACAGGTACTTCTAGTCAAACTGTAATACCGATAACTAGAAACGTTGCTACAACAAAGACAGTAGCTAGTGCTGGAACAGCTATTCCTTCTGGTAGTGCTGGTAGAGTTATACAAATTACAGATTCAGATGTTGATGCGGTTTCTCTTCAAATAACTGTTCCTGCTTTGCAACAATTTAGTGACGAAGGAGATATTTTTGGTACTGATGTAGAACTAGCGATTCTTGTTCAATATAGCGGTGGTGGTTATCAAACTGTTTTGTCTGGCGGTTCGGCAAAAATAGCTGGTAGAACACCTGATCCATATGTAAGAGACTATCTTGTAAATCTTAATGGTGCGTTTCCTGTAAATATAAAGGTACAGAGAATTACAGCAGATAGCACATCATCAAAATTACAAAATGAAATTCAATTTAATACATATGTTGAAATTAAGTATGACAAAAGAAGTTATCCCAATAGTGCTTTAGTTGGTTTAAAAGTAGATGCAGAACAATTTTCATCAATTCCATCTCGAAAATATTTAGTAAAAGGTATTAAAGTAAAGATTCCACATAATGCAACAGTTAATGCTGATGGCAGTTTGTCTTATACAGGTACATTTAATGGAACGCTAGGTGCAGCACAATATACAAACGATCCAGCTTGGTGTCTATACGATCTTCTTACATCGTCTAGGTATGGGCTAGGTGCTCATGTTATTGAGACTGAAATAGATAAATTTAGTTTTTATGCAGCTTCAGTTTATTGTTCACAACAAGTTGATGATGGCACAGGAACAGGTGCTACTGAACCACGTTTCTCTTGTAATGTAAACATCAATAATCAACAAGAAGCGTATAACGTGATAAATCAGATGTGTTCTGTGTTTAGAGCCATGCCATACTATGAAGCTGGTAATTTAACGATTACACAAGATGCTCCAAAAGATGCTAGTTATCTATTTACACTTGCTAATGTTTTAGAGCCTGGATTTACCTATTCAAATACAAGTCAAAGACAAAGACCTACAGTAGTAGTTGCAAAATACTTGGATTTAGAATTAAGAGATATAAATTATGTCGAAGAGATTGATACTGCAAACCAAGCAAGGTATGGATCGGTTGTTAAAAATATTGATGCGTTTGCCTGTACATCAAGAGGTCAAGCTGCAAGATTAGCAAAATGGTTGCTCTATATGAGTAATGTGGAACGTGAGGTTGTTTCATTTACCACTTCTATAGATGCTGGTGCAGTTGTAAGACCAGGCCAGATTATTGAAATAGCTGATCCTGTTCGTAGTGGAGAAAGAAGAGGTGGTCGTATTGTTTCTGCAACAACTAATTCTGTGACTGTAGATGATGCCACTGGACTAAGTATTCAAGGTGCATCAACACTAAGTGCTGTTTTACCTGATGGGACAGTGGAACAAGTTACAGTTTCAGGTATTACTAATAATGTTTTTAGTCTTGGTCAGCACTTTTCTGCTGCACCAAATCCTAATAGTGTTTGGATATTTGAAACGAGCACTATTCTTACAACAACTTGGAGAGTATTAGAAGTTCAAGAACAAGATAGAACTAATTATTTGATTACTGCCAGTGAATATAATTCTGGTAAATACAACCATATTGAAAATGGTATAGCGTTACCAGTAAGAGATGTAACTAATCTAGACATTCCGCCAGCAGCACCATCAAATGTTAGTGCGACAGAAGTTATTTATGAAAACACTGGAATAGCAAGAGTAAAAATTGTTGTTAGTTGGACAAGTACTTCAGATACTCATTACATTCGTTACAGGTTACAGAATGGAAACTTCATATCAAGAACTGTAGATAATTCAAAAAGTTATGAAATTTTAGATACTATTGCTGGTAATTATCAGATTGAAGTTTATAGCGTAAGTTCTTCTGGTTTACGATCCACAACCTTTAATACACCGCAAAGTCCGTTTTTCGTAGCAAAAGGTAAGACTGATCCTCCTTCTAATGTCAGTGGAGTTAGTTTATTACCGATTGACGAGACAAGTGCAATATTAAGTTGGGATCGTGCTACAGAGCTTGATGTGTTATTAGGTGGTAAGACTTTGATCAGACACTCTAGCAAGACAACAGGTGCTCAATGGAAGGATGGACAGAACATAGTTGTTGCTGCTGCTGGTAACCAAACACAAAAGATTGTTCCTTTGCTTGCAGGAACTTATCTAATTAAATTTGAGGACGATGGTGGACGGGAAAGTCCATCACCAGGCTCACAGGATTCTGCGTGGAATAATACTAGAGTCACTACTAATTTACCAGCACCATCTGAAAGATTGTTAGTAGGAAATGTAGATGAACATACACCAAACTTTACTGGTTCAAAGACAAATACAGTTTATGATTCTTCTTTAGATGCCTTAAAACTTGCGATAACTAATAATGCGGTATCTACTACTGGAGAATATGTTTTTGCTAATTCTGTAGATTTAACGCAGCCATATGACGTAAATTTAAGAAAAGTTCTTGAAGCATCTAGTTTTAACTTAAATAATTTATGGGATGATAGAGTTGATTTAGTAGATGATTGGGGATATATAGATCAAGTTGGTGGACTAACTGAAGCTACTAAGTGTAATGCTGCTGTTTATGTAAGATCAACAAATGATGATCCATCAGGATCACCAACATGGAGTGCTTATAAAGAGTTTAGTAATGTTCTAATTACAGGTAGGGCATTTCAATTTAAAGCAATATTAACAAGTAATGACACTAACCAAAATATAGCTGTCACTAAATTAGGTGCTAAATTAGAATTACAGGGAAGAACAGAATCTATCTCGACTCCAGTTACTACTGGTTCGCAACAATATTCTGTTTCTTTTACAAACGCATTTAAGCAAACACCAACTGTAGTAGTGACTCCAACTAATCAACAATCTGGGGATTTCCATGAACTTGCTAATATAAGTAGGACAGGTTTCCAAGTCACTTTTAAAAATGGCAGTTCAGCAGTTGCAAGATCATTTGTATGGGCAGCATCAGGTTTTGGTAAGGAGGTCACATAATGAGTAATACGTCAGATTATAATTTAGCTAACCAAGTCGGTTCTTCTTTTAGAGCCGAACTTAATACTGTATTAGGAGATGTTCAGTCCTTAAATAGTGGATCGTCAGATCCTACAACTACTGTTGCTTACAAGATATGGGTAGATACTTCAACAAACTTATTGAAAATTAGGAATAGTTCAAATAATGGTTGGTTGGTTTTAGGAAGTCTGACAGATGCAGCACATACTAATAACTTTGGATTAGCAACAAAAGCTGATCCAGATTTTACAGGAACAGTAGATTCTGCTGGTGATATTGTAATGGGTGGTACAGGAGCATTAAAATTACCAAGTGGTACAACCGCCCAAAGACCAACAGCAGCTACAGGTCAGATAAGATTTAACAACACCACGACAGAATTTGAAGGATATAACGGATCAGCCTGGGGTGGTTTAGCTTCTGGAGTGCCTGTAGGTACAATCCTTGCTCATGCAGCCAATACACCACCAACAGGATTTTTAGAATGTAATGGATCGAATATTAGTAGATCGACTTATGCAACATTGTTCTCTACCATATCTACAACATTTGGTGTAGGAGATGGATCATCAACTTTTGCTTTACCTGATCTAAGAGGACAATTTATTAGAGGTTGGGCTAATACTGGTAGCACTGATGCAAGTAGAGTTTTTGGTTCGACACAAACAGATCAAAACAAGAACCATACTCATACAACGGATTCAACAAGTTTAACTGGTGGTATCAGAAAAATATCAGAAGGTTTTGGTGCTGGTGGTTCTGCAACTGGTGTATTTACAAAAACAGCAGATGGAAATAACACTATTACAGGTAGTTCTTCAACTAGCCCTGTAGGTGGTGTAGATTTCGATGGCACTCACACTCATACAATATCAAGTAGTGGTGGTGGAACTGAGGCACGACCCACAAACCTTGCTTTAATGTACATAATCAAGTTCTAATTATGACAAATAAAAAGATAACCGAATTTACAGAGCTTACCGCACCAGCGAGCACTGATGTTCTACCGATTATTGATGCAAGTGATACAAGTAACAAGAAGATAAGTTACGCAAATTTACTAAGTAAAGCTCCAGACGGATCTACTTCTGCTCCTGCATTTAGTTTTAATTCTGACCCGAATACAGGAATAAGTGGAGGATCAGATACTTTAACCTTCAGTACAGGTGGAACTGGAAGAATGTCTATCAGTTCTGCTGGTCTTGTAAATATCGTAGGAGATTTAACTGTTGGTGGAACGACTACCACAATAAATACAACCACACTTGATGTTGAAGATAAAAATATTACTCTTGGAAAAGTATCAACTCCGACTGATACAACTGCTGATGGAGGTGGTTTAACTCTTAAAGGTGCATCTGATAAAACATTTAATTGGGTAAATGCAACAGATTCATGGACAAGTAGTGAACATTTATCTGTTTCTGGTCAAAAAGAAGTTAGATATTTAGATGCTGATTCATCTCATTATGTTGGTTTTAAATCTCCTGCAACAGTCTCATCTAATGTGGTTTGGACATTACCTTCTGCTGATTCTTCTGTAAGTGGTTATGTTCTATCAAGTAATGCTTCTGGAGTGCTTAGTTGGGTAGCTCCAGGTCAAAATGCAGATCCTAATTTCACTGGTACGTTAACTCTTACCGATGATGGAAATATTAGAGGATTTGCCTCTACTCAGGCTACATATACTGGATCTGTTAAAACTTTTACTGTTACTGTCGCAACTAAGACCGCAGCACATAGGTATAACGGAAGTGGCTCTAGTAATGGATATGTAATAGATGGTAAAGAAGCACCATTTTTAACTCTTACACCTGGTCGTACCTATAAATTCGATCAATCAGATTCAAGTAATACTGGTCATCCTTTACGTTTTTATCTTGAAGCAAATAAAACTACAGCTTATACAACAAACGTAACTGTAAATGGCACAGCAGGTCAAAGTGGTGCATATGTGCAGATTGTCATAGGGGATACTACTCCCATGGTTATTCATTATCAATGTTCATCTCATGCGTTGATGGGTAATGCGATCCAGACAAACTCTGCAACAGCTACAGGAACTTTATTGTCCAGCCTAAGTGTCAGTGGAAATATGGATGTTACTGGCACATTTACTGTCAGTGACAATATCTTGATGACAGGAACAGGAGCTATTGATGTTGCTTCTGGAACTACAGCACAAAGACCAGGATCTCCTTCTGCTGGTATGTTCAGATTTAATAGTCAGACATCAGAGTTTGAAGGATACGATGGTAGTGCTTGGGG
>MDTE01154334.1_pt1 | contig 11820 bp, 14 predicted proteins | sample 811231 | NCBI WGS metagenome assembly MDTE01 (sample SAMN05326651, study PRJNA326480) | marine metagenome | isolation source: seawater | place: Indian Ocean: Red Sea | collected 2010
ATCTTGTTGAAATGAAAAATTTAATTGCTGCTGTGTGGAACTGATAGCTTCAATTATCTGTCTTTGATTTGATACATCATAAGTGTCTTTGGGTTCTGGTATATAACTAATTATTTTTGCCATATCCTGTGCCTTCCTCTCTATTTTTCCATCTACCATTCCAACCGTAAACATTCATTTTACTACCATAATGTTCAAAAAATCTAAAGTAAATATCCTTTAGCTTCTTTAGAATAATTCTAAACTGATTAATCGTGTCCGGTATCGTTCTCATCTTTTTTCTTATCTTTTTCTATTTTGTTTTTGTAAAAGAGTTTTAAAAAGGCTTTGTACGCTCCTCCTCCTTGATAGTCATGTTCAGCTTTTTGTTTTGCCTCTTCTAATTTTCCAAGTTTTATTTTCTGTTTAATGGCCATGTTCCGTAAGATCCTACAATTCTAGGAGTTATGCCTATACCTCTGTGTATTGTGTTTTTTGGTATAAATAACAAATCCCCTTTTACCATATTATATTCCTTATTATTAATTAAGTAAACTGTTTTTCCATATAAACCAAATATACAAACATCTTCAAAATCAGCATGAGCTATGCTTCTCCCACCACTACAAAAACTAAAGAAAATATCTATCGATGAATTTTTTTGTTTATTTGAGTTATGTATTCTTTCTAAATTATTCCATATGTTATGAAAGAAAGGATGTACATGCGCTCCTTTAAGTTGGAAGCAAGACTCCAATATTTTTTCGTACATATGATTGCTTGAAATAACTGAATTATTATTAACGGTATCAATGACTTCAGCTAACAAATTAAAATCAAAATCATCTGATTTAATGTAGCCTTTGTAAAGACGTACTTTATCTTCTACCATCTTGTTTTGAGTCAAACCTAAATAAGCCATAACGCCAGTTGTTAGATACCTGTGTAGCAGAAATTTCAATGCTTGCCAACCTACTTCTTGCTCTTGTATTAACTTGATCAGTGCTATTGCTGATTGTAAAAGGCCCTAATGGTGATGAAGCATTAGTATCATTAGGAAATCTTCTTAAATTTATTGTGACATTACATGTGCTATTTAAATATTTGAAGTCTGGAATAAATCTAGACATGCTTATAAAATATTCACCATCACCATCAACGTCTAAATCAAAATCACCAGAACTTATAGATGATGATATAGCAGATGTTACAGTACCAGTAGTGAAAGATCTAACTTGATTCGTTCCAGTTTCATGCTCGTACAAAACAGTAGACCCAGCGGTCGCTCCATTTATCGTAGGAAAATTAGGTATTCTACTTTCTAAAAATTCTGTTGCTAATGGCAGGGTTGTTACACCTGCTGATATCCATGAAGTTCTTGCTAAAGATCCAGTGGTCCAAACATTTTCTGCGTAATTATAAGTTACAACTCTATCTACTTGAGATGCTCCAGATTTAGGATAAAACCATGAAACTTCTTGAAATAAACTATTATGTCCAGCGTAAATTAAATCACCTCCGGATTCTATATTGATACCAAGATCTCCAGATTGCGTGTCAAAAACAAAATCTTCTACAGAACAAGGTAATGATTTAACAGTACCATCAAATACATAAAAACCACCACTGTTGGCCATCCAAAATACAGCTCCGTTTGAATACACAATCGCATTCATACTCATGAGTCCACAGTCAGACCCAACTTGTTTAATTGAAAAAGTAAATGGTGGACCGACAAACTGCATGATGTAAGCTGCTCTATCTGTTAGAATTAATGTATAGTCTTTAGCTTGTACGCCTCCAACTATTTGCGTTCCTTGATCTAATTGAAAAGTTCCAGCCGTGTTAGTAGATGTCGGTGCATAGGTATTTCTATCCTCCTGACTCGAAAATCTTATAAACATTTTATCTTGTGTGCTAGGACTGCCAATTGTAGTTTCTGTGCCTAAAAATATCAAATGCCTATCTCTATCTGAAACCAATGTCTTAACTGTGGATGTTGGGGCATTTGTGATTATTGTGGCTCTTGTGGATAATGCAAGTGTAACTGATGGATCCCAATTAAATGATTTACCATTTTTTATTGTGCCAATCAGTATTTGTCCAAAATTATCTAGAGACCATTGGCCTGGACTTAAATTTACTTCCGAAGCTGAACTAGGTTCATTCCATGCCATAAAATTAGTTGTGTCTCTAACTAAGGTGCTAGTGCTGTGTGCAGATCTAGTGGACCCTTCAGCACCTCTAGTTATATTTTGTAAATCATTTCCAGCTTTAGCAGTGTAAGATATTAATTCATCACCAACTTGTATTGTCCCAGCGCTTGGAAAAGCTGTGGCGTCTGTAAGAGTAACAGAGGTTCCAGACCCTCCTGTTCCAGCAGTATCATCTTGTAATAGACCATTAAGAGTGTTTGTTATACCAGTATTTATTCGTCCTCCATACGTTCCAGTGCCCCAACCGTATGCGGGTGTTTGGAAACTTGGACCAATAAATATGTAAGGCTGTATAGTTACACTACCAGCTGATGACATGCCTGTGCCACTTTCATTAGAAAGCATTGTAATTTGAAAAGAATCAGATTGTGAGTTTGAAATTTCAAAAGTGTTAGTAGTAAAATCTGATGCTGTGTAACCAGTGGCTCCTCCACCAGGTAATGTGACACTAGAAAAAATAACTAATCTACCATCTTCTAAATTGTGTGAAGCTTTGTTAATAGTGACAGTAGCAGATCCGTTAGATGAAGAGAAAGTTGCGCCAGTTATAGAAGTGTCCAAAGGAGTGATGTCATAAAATTTACCACCAGTTTCTAGTCCTAAAATTTTACTTGTTCCGATGGCTACATACTTTACACCATTTAGATCGCTAAAAGAGTGAATCTGTCTACCCACCCCTGCTAATTCACTAGTAGTTCTTTGTGACCATCCGCCAATCTTTTCTGGACTTCCATATCTAAAACGAACATTATCTCCATCTTGCCATTGACCCTCTGCTTGAGTGGCAGTGGCTTGTTTATTAAATCCTGGAGCAAATGGTATTTTTCTTAATGTCATGTCGACATTATATCACACGAACGGCGGACCCCAAAACCACATAGCAAGAGATATTCTTTCACCCTCTGTTACAGGTTCGACCTTATGTGCTAGAAAACTTGGAAATACAATCATGTATCCTGGCTTCATCTCTGGAACTTCATAATGAGTTCTACCCACTATTTTTAATTTACCTCCCTTATAAGATTGTTCACTTAAATTAATTAAAGCTGTGAGTTTTAAGTCGCTTTGCTCTATAAGGTTTCCATCAATGTGCCAATCATAAGTACCTTCACGTTCTGCGTTATAAACATTGTAATTAAAAACTCCATCATACATATGTGGATTACCATAGATATTAAAACCAAACACCTTCCTATTAGCTTCATCTACCATCTGAAAAATTCTGTTTAGTTTATCTTTATATTTTGATTGTAAAAATTTATTTTTGTTAATATAAAATACATTAGCAGTTTTTGTTACACCAACTGCTTTTCTATCAGTACCTTTTTGAAAATATTTTTTACACTCTTTATTAAAGTCTTTTATTTCACTAATTTCAAAAACTTTCCACCAATAATAAACATCTTTCATGGAACTAAATTAAAATCAAAAGCTAAAATTCTTTTAGGTTTTTTACTTTTATTAGGAGAAGTGTAATGTGTAAGATAAGCTGGAACTGCTAATATTTGACCCTCATATACATCTGAAGAACACATCATGCTCTTATCATCTAAAGGATTCGGAAAAGGACAAACAAAGTATGTAGGGCTATGTTCCTCTCGTATGTAATCTAAATATAGAACTCCATTAAAACCAAGATGTCCGTGATTATGAGGATTGTGAAATTCATTCTTCTTATAAGTTACAGTCCATACGTCTTTAATATGTACTCTCATTTTTGTTTCTTTTTGCATTTGAATTATTTCTGGATCAAACATTTCACAAAACTCTGGCAATAATCCAGATCTTGGTAAATGTTTATTAGTGTGAAAAAACTCTTTTGACTCCTCTGGATAATTATCTAATAATTTTAAAAGATTCTTTTTTTTATTATCCCAGTCAATAATATTTATATTAATACAGTTAATTTCAAAAATATTACTTATCATGTATGCTTTGTAAAAATTTATATAGTGATGGGACTTTTTTAACATTCTTTGCCCAAATATCTTTTTTCATAGATAATCTATCTCCAATTGCTTTATAACCCATTAATAACATATCTGTCTCAGATTGTAAATTTTCATATTGTATTGATACAATATCTGTAGGAGCGAAATTCATACCGGCACATATATAATGTAATCCCGAAATCTCTTCCCAAGCAAAATCGAAATATTTATCGTAAGCTATTTTTTCAAGCCCACCAGGTATTGCTGGTATTAAGTCTATTAATTTACTGCTCCATTCTTTAGATGCATTTGCTCTCCAATAAGGTGTGTCGTGTCTCTTTGAAAGTGCATAATGTAATGCAACAAAATTAGCAAAGTTTTTAAATCTATTTTTACTAGCTGCAGTAAAGCAGTCTTTATCAAATTGTGTTAATGTTTCTTTCTTAAGAGCTCTGCACAAATGATATAAAAATTCATGCACAGAATATAATCCATTACTCTCTAGTGGCTCAATAAATCCAGCAGCTAAACCTATGGCACAAACATTTTTTACCCAAAGTCTTCTGTGTATGCCAACTCGCATATTTATTTTTCTAAATTCAGCTTCATTTGATCTTGGCCCTAAATACTTTTTAAATTCTTTTAAAGCTGTTTCATCATCTACAAATTTACTTGAAAAAACATATCCTGTGCCTAATCTAGACCACAAAGGAATATTCCATATCCAACCATTGTTATAAGCTGTACAATTTGTGTATCCCACTAGTTCTTTCTTTTTATCTTTATATTTTAATCTAGTGGCCCAAGCTGAATCATTAGGTAATAAATTATTGTAACTTTCAAAAGGTTCTTTCATCGTATCTCCTAATAATCTTGATCTAAAGCCTGTACAGTCAATAAACAAATCAGCTTTGTGTTTACCATTTAAAGATACTATTCCATCTTCATTTCTTTCTATATCTACTATCTCTTCTTTAATATGCTTTACACCGTTAGGAATACAAATATAATCTCTTAACCATAAACCAAATTTAGTTGCATCAAAATGAAAAGCTGTATCTCTACTATAAGTAAATGGCAGACCATCGATAGAACGATCAGTGCATTTGTTGGCATTTACTAAAGCCATTTGTGGTGACATACAATCTGCAAAATCACTTGTAGATAATTTTGGATTAGCTGCTTTTTTAAACCACCAATCATTCCATAAAGCATGATTACCAGTTAAATCACCTTGACCAAACGGATAATGAAAGGCTTCTCCTTTTTCACTAAAGTCTGTAAATTTTATAGATAATTTTATTGAGGCGTCAGTATGAGGTATAAACTCTCTATCCTTTAATCCTATCAAAGCGCACCATTGTCTTAATTGCCCTATAGTGCTTTCTCCAACACCAACAGTGCTTATGTTTGGCGACTCTACTAAAGTTATATTTTTTTCTGGAAAAACTTTTGATAGAGTAGCTGCACTCATCCATCCAGCGGAGCCACCTCCTACTATTGTAATATTTTTTATTTTACCAAAACCTATTCCCATTCAATCCATCCTGTCAGCAAGTATTTCGTACCTTTCAAAGGTGGATTACCTCTATGAGCATGAGTGTATCCAGCTGGAAATATTACTAAAGTATTTTCTACAGGTTTTACTCTAGTGCTTTGATATAAAAATTCTGTTTCACCACCTTCTTCTAAGGTGTTTAAAAACAATGAAAACACAGCTATTCTATCTCTCCATTCTTTATGGCCAGCCTCTGGATGCCAAACATGATAACCCTCACAAGGTTCAGTCTTTTGAATCTTCATGTCATAAATTCTGTGTCTAGAAATAGTTTGTAAAACCTCATATTGTTGTGCGTACCATTTCCAATGCTTATTAAAAAATATATCAAAAAATCTTTTTTCTGTAGGATGACATTTTAATTCCTCAAACACTCCTTGTGTTATACCGCTTATAACTCCAATTGCTTTATCTTTTTTTTGTAGAGGATCAGTGTCTTCATTAGATCTATCCCAAAACAAACCCATATCAATAGCTGTATCCAACATTTTTTTATATCTATCAATCATATCTATTGGAAAGGCGTTTGTTATAACAGCTATATGGTCTTTCAAAAAATAATCACTTTTTTTAATCATTGTACATATCTCCTTAAAAATGTATCAGTTAGTTTTGTATTACCAGCCACTGATGTTCTAATAACATCTGTATCAAACTTTTGCACGCTATGTTGTAACCAAGAAGGAAATATTAATATGTCTCCAGCCTTTGGCTTTACTTGATATTGATTAGCGTTTAAAAAATTTCTATCACCATAATAAAATGAAACAACACCAGGCGAATATCTATTACCAACTTTTGGCTCAGAGTAAATTTCTTCTGGAACATCAACATAGATCACCCACGATATATCACAATTTTCATGTAAATGAATTGGATTGTACTCCCCCTTTTTTTGATAATTTACCCAAGCACTTACTAATTGATGTAAAGGTCTATGAGTGTATCTAGGTTGTCTTACTTCGTTATAACCTTTCAAATAAAAATCAATATGTGGTTTTAAGTACTTTTCTATTTTGGTATGATCAGTAAACAATAACTCTTTCTCTATTTCACCAGCTAGATTTTTTACATGACTTTGTTTTAATTTTTTAGCCTCTGTTTCCAAATAATTTATGAATTCGTCCTCCACTTGCATGTGAACTAACCATGGTCCCCAATTTGCATATTTAACTGTTCTCATCTGTATCTATCTCCTAAATACCATAAAACCAAAGATTGTCGAAGACCTTTTTTTATGGGAGTAACCCGATGTCTAATAAAGCTAGGAAATATAATAAGAGTTCCTATGGACCTATCTTCAACTGAATTAAGTATATTTACTTTTTTATCAATTCCTAATGATTCGGAAAAAGGGTGTTCTAATTCTAAGTCACCACCAGAATAATCTTTATTATCTGATAATTGTAAAGAAACAGATAATTTTCTAACTCTGTTTGTAAAATTTGGGTTTGGATTTTGTTCAATCGTGTATGGATGTAGAGCTTGATCTATATGCCAATCAAAATGTCCATTTTTTCCGTACTTTAAATATTCTAAATTTTCTACCCAATGTAAATCAAAGTTCCAATGTTTTTTATTAACATCTGCAACAATGGTTCCGATTTCTCTGTATATCCAATCACAGGTAAAACTAGTGCGTTTAGCATCTCTTACTTTTTTTGTAGTTTGTTTTTTATCACCTAAATGATAATCTATCTGAGCTTGCTGTTCTTTATCACTATGAAATTTTGTTTGTTCAATAATTTTCTGACAGGTAAGTTTAGATATAGCCTTTGGAATTGTTAAATATAAGTAAGGATATAGCATCCTAACTTATAACTGATTTTAGATGTCTTTCCAAGTAGATGTAGCTGGATCCCAATATTGTGTATAGTTTTGGCCTCCATCAACTAAGCTAGGATCTTTTAACCATCTTAAATTTGACTCATCCCATTTATAATCCATACATTTCTCAACTGCAGGGTCTGGGTATGCTGGTTCAGGAGTAGGTGCCTCCCATTGATAATTTGAGGTATTTAAAGTCCAAGATGCATATGGACCTGCTTCTGCTCTAAAACAATTATTAGATGAGTCCCAAATAAATCCTTTAGATGGAAAATTGTATCTAGTAGATGAAGTGCCATCAGCTGTTTTGAAACACTCTGCAAAATTTTGAGTATTGCCGTAAATATCTTTACAGATAGCTATACCATCAGCTTCAGATGCTCCGTCCGCTGTTTCGATAACCATGACTCTTTCAACCTTATTATCTCCAGAATCGTATTGTGCAAAATATCTTGTTTCCATTATGCAGTATAAGTCCCCGATGAGTTAAAAGTATGGATTGTGTCCGTACCAGATGTTGTTGTAGAGTTTCCTCCACTTGCCGTATCTGATGCAGCTGTTTCTCTTCTTATAATAACAACTCCATTACCACCGGATGCACCGCCTCGGTTTGTCGTACCGATCCCGCCGCCGCCTCCGCCGCCGCCAAGACCATCAGTTCCTTCAGTTGGATTTTGAGATGTTCCGCCACCTCGGCCTCCACCTCCAGCTCCAGCAGTTGTTGATCCAGCTCCGTGGTGAGCATTTCCTCCGCCCCCACCTCCGCCGTATTGAACAGAAGATCCAGAAACATTTGATGCTGCTCCGTCTCCACCGCCCGCTTCAGTAGTTGCAGATCCTGATTGGCCAGCCTGGCCAGCTCCGCCTCCACCGGCTGCTGTTAATGGGCCTCCAGTTGCAGATCCGTTAAAACCTGTTGCTCCACCATCGTGACCTTCAACAGGACTAAATCCTCCTAAATTTCCTTGGCCTCCGCCTCCAGCTCCAGATCCGCCATCTGAGTGGGATGGATTGTCTCCACCTTGTCCGCCAGCTGTCGCTTGTAATGTTCCAAAAGCAGAACCACCAGACGCAGCTCCGTCAGTTGTGTTAGCAGTAGGAAAAGATCCAACGCCACCAGAACCAACAGTTACTGTGTGTGCTACTCCGTTTTCAACAGCAAATGTTTTATTGTCAGAGTTTCTAAAACCTCCGCCACCCCCACCTGGGCCGTGTCGTGGCATTCCAGCTCCGCCACCAGCTAAAACTAAATATGCTACTTTGTAGGTTTTTGGTCCACCACCACCAAATCCAAGTACATTGTACCCGAACATAGTTTTCTTTTTAGGACCTGTCTCTTTTGATTTAGTGTTCTTACCACTAGTATTAAAATATAAGTCTTTCATTCTTCTCCTTACGCGTCGTTAGCAGCGTCAGTAGTGAAGAACAATCTTAATCCAATTAATCTAGCCGCTGCAGTTTGTGTATCTGCAGAAACATCTCTGAATATTTGGAAGAAGACATTGTCTCCAGCAGCTGGAGATCCACCTACTGTGATTGCACCACTTTCCGCACTTATCATTAAATCATTTGCAGTTCCACTAGCAGCTAAAGCTGTAGTTACTACCGCAGTTCCAAAAGTTGCATCAATCGTATCGTCGTTAGAAACAGCAACACCTTGTAATCCCCAAGCTACAGTTCCTGTGTTTGTACCAGTTACTGACCAGTAAGGAATAAATGTTAATGTTCCTTCATTCCATGATTTTGGAAATGCAATAGAAAATTGTGCAAAGTCATCTGCACCATCAGCAAAGTCTAAAGATTTTACTTCTGGCTTACCAGCAGTTATTTCTACTTGGTTAGGACCATCTGCACCGTTAGTTGTGTTTGGATACATAGCAGAAGCTGGTACCCAAATTGTTTCTTTCCCAGCAACTTTTACAGCAGAACCACCAGATGTAACTATACCAGTTCCTTTTGGAGCTAAGTTTAAGTTTATATTAGTATCGCCACCTGTTGCAGCTAATTGTGGATGATTCCCTGTAGCAGCATTAGTGACTTCTAATTCGTTTACAGCTGAAGCTGTTGTTTGAAAAATTATTTGTTCGTTACCGTTCGCATCAGCAATAAAACCAGCGTCAGCAAATTTTGGAGCAGTTAAAGTTTTGCTTGCTAAAGTTTGCTCTGAGTTTGCTGATATTAAAGTTGAATCTACGATATTAGTTCCGTCAGCGTATAAAACTCTAACACCTTTATCAGTTGTTGAAAAAGTTACACCTGTACCGCTTGCTGTTTTAAATTGAACAGTGAATGCTCCTGAAGTTGCGTTTTCTATAATGTAAATTTTTTCTATTGAATCTGGAACAGTTACAATTTGATTACCTGTAATTGTGCCTGATAATTTAATGTTTGCGTTTCTTGCGTTTGATATAGCACCATCTGACATTAATAAAGCTGTAGTTTGTGCACCACCTGCTATACTAATATTTTCAAAACCTGCTATTGCTTGTTGAACTAAATTTAAATTTGTATTTGTTTTGTCACCCCATGTACCCGAGTTTTCACCCGTGGCCATTAATTCGAGTTTCAAATCTGATGAATAACTTGATGCCATTTTATATTCTCCTTAATTTCTATATTTTAACTTATGCTGCAATCTCTGTCCATACCTGGTTAACATTTGGATCTATTTCGACAAATCCTGTAGCTGATATACTACCTATATTAGTCGTTAGAGCAATGCCGGTCAACACCGCTTCAGCATTAACTCCAGCCACTTCTGTACCTATTGCAAAGGTACCAGAAACACCCGATACAGAATATTTAAACTCTTGTGTTGTAGAGCCTAAAGCTGATGTTACAGCTATTCCAGTTGCAGTAATTTTAAAGTCTGTAAATCCAGCTTCATTACCTATTGACATAGTCATTGATTGACCAGTAACGTCTGCTGCCGAAATTACATCAATTACAGAAGTTGTTGAGAAGCCCCATGTTTGAGATCCCCAAGATAAATTACCCCAACCAACATCTTTTTCATTAACTTTTGATGATAAACTTAAACCAGTAACTTGTAATGTTTCACCAGCTGGTTCACCCCAGTCTGCAGCACCCCAAGCTAATCTACCCCAACCTTCATTTATTTCTTCTATAATTGTTAAAGATCCTAAAGAGGACGCCATAACAATACCAGTAGGAGCTCCAGCTTCATTAGGGTTACCCCATACTTGAGCACCCCAAGTGCTTCTACCCCAACCGAGATTAACTTCAGCTGTTGCTGTAACAGATGCTACAGCAGATGTAATTGCTATACCGTTTGCTAATAAAGTTCCAGATATGCCCCAGGCACTAGCGTTCCAAGTTTTTCTTCCCCAACCAGCATTAACTTCTGCAGTCACTGTATTAGATCCTAATGCAGACGACATTGCTTGACCTGTCAGAGAGGCTGCCTCATTTGGTTCACCCCAAACTTGTTCACCCCATCGACCTCTGCCCCATCCTAACCCAACAGTGGTTGTTACATTAACTCCAGCAAAGTTATTTGCTATGGTCATTGTTTGACCAGTAACTAAATTTCCAGCAGCTCCCCAATCAGTAAAGCCCCAAGTTCTAGCTCCCCAACCTATATTAATTTCGCCATCAATTGTTGTTGAACCTAAAGTAGGAGTAATTGTTACTGATGATGGAATCGGAGTAGTATCATTTTGTGCATTGTAATTTCCTTGCGACCAAGCTAATGCACCCCAAGTGTCTTGCGTAATATCCACTGGACCACCCATTCCAATGCCATGTGAATAACAAAAATAAAAAAAATCTGATTCAGCGTTTGGAGTAATTTCGATGTATCTTGTAGTGGCTGCATTAAATGTTGTTAAATTACTGTAACCTCCAGCATCAGAAGTTCCGTCTAAATAATAAACTACACCTGTTGATTTTATTGTTCCTGAGGGATTAGCAGAGTTATCTGCAAAGAATAATGGATGCCCATCATTCGTGGCATCACTTTGATCAAATCTTATTGTGGCTCCGCTTACCCAAGGTACTGTTCCTGGTCCAGTAGAATTTCTAACACCATCTAAGTAGAAAACATTACCGGTGCCACCACCGTAAAGACTACCCGATGCTACGGTGACTGTATAAGTTTTGTCCGCCATAGCGTCGGGCTCCTAAATTAAGATATTCTCAATATCGCAGCTGTCGATGTAAAGTTTGGAAACTGAACCGTAAAAGTTCCTGAAGTTGCAGTTTTATCAGCTCCAAAATCTAAAACACAAATCGCTTTGTTCGCTTGTGTAGAATTATAGATTAAACATCCTCTAGCTGTTAACGTTAC
>MDTE01186250.1_pt1 | contig 11819 bp, 10 predicted proteins | sample 811231 | NCBI WGS metagenome assembly MDTE01 (sample SAMN05326651, study PRJNA326480) | marine metagenome | isolation source: seawater | place: Indian Ocean: Red Sea | collected 2010
TCTGTCCTGATAAAATTACTACTGACCAATGGCTCCAAGTTATGGAGGGAGCTCATGCGCAAGGAATACAGACCACCGCCACTATAATGTGTGGTCACGTTGAAAGATATGAGCATATTGCGAGACATTTATTGCGTATCCGTCGTTTACAGTCTAAAACAATGGGGTTCTCTGAGTTCGTAATTTTACCATTTGTTCATATGGAGGCCCCGATCTATCTGAAAGGATTCTCTCGCAAGGGCCTCACGCTTAGGGAAACTATACTAGTTCATGCAATTTCCCGCTTAGCGCTTAATCCATACTTTAGGAATATTCAGGCATCCTGGACAAAACTTGGCCATGATTTATTACGAACTTGCCTCCAGGCCGGGGTAAATGATTTGGGGGGAACCCTTATGAATGAGACAATTACTAGAGCTGCTGGGGCAAGTCATGGAGAGGAAACGGCTCCAAGAGAGATGGAGCGAATAATACTTAGTATTGGTCGTAAGCCTAGGCAGAGGACTACAAATTATGGCGAGGTTAGTGAGTTGAACAGAGCTAGGTCGTTTGCAGCTGAAACTCTGGAAGAACCTACATATAGTGTGGTAAAAAAATACGAGCGAAAAAAAAAGACCGAGAAGCGAAGTTTGTATCGGCCAGGACTTGAAAGAAAGATTACTGGTGCGGATATTGTTTAGGTCAGCATGTTATAAGAGGAGTAGTAAATGGTCATGCCCCAAAGAATCGCGTTAACGCTATCAAACTCGGCCGGTGCCCTAGCAACGATTAATGATGCCCTATGGGCAGAATCAGAGGGTTATGACGATGTTTGGTTTGCTGACACAGGGATGGATTCCTTAACCATGGCCTGTTCTGTCGGTGTCCAAACCAAACGAGTGCGTATAGGAACAGCTATTATTCCTGTGTTTACTCGGACACCAGCTGTTTTTGCAGCGACAGCTCATGTATTGCACCAGGTCAGTGATGGTAGATTTATTCTTGGATTAGGTTCCTCCAGTCAGACTATGATGGAAAACTGGAACGGACAGGTATTCGAGAAGCCGTTGACCCGAGTTAAAGAAACTGCCCAGCTCGTCAGAAGTATGTTGGAGGGTAACCGTTCTGATTTTGAAGGCGTGACCCTGCACAGTAAGGGCTACCGCCAACCGCCTCTACCGGAGGGCAAGCCACCGATTTATCTGGCGGGCCTTCGGGGTAAAATGCTCGAGATGGCAGCTGAGGTGGGAGATGGTGTCATCCTTAATTTATTTCCACGCTCTTTTTTTCCCACTATGCTCGAACATATCCGTATAGGTGCTGAGCGTGGCGGCAAAAAGCTGGAAGATATTGAAATAGTTTGTCGTCATCAGGTTGTTGTTACCACTGATCTAGAAGAGGCTCGCAATAGGATGCGAACACAGTTTGCTCCATACTACGCTACGCCAGTTTACAATAATTTTCTGGCTTGGTCGGGTCATGCTGATAAAGCAAAAGTCATTAAAGAAGGTTGGGCCGAGCGTGATCGTAATAAAACCACCGGTGCGATGGATGACCAATTGGTGGACGAGTTAGCATGTATTGGTAGCGCGGAACAGTGTCAAGATCGTATAAGAGAATATGCTGATATGGGTATAACGACTCACATTATTTCATGCCCATCACCCGATGCGCTTCAGACAACGTATGAAGCTTTCACAGCAGAGAACTTTTCGTTTTAGGGTTCTTTCTACCTAAAATTGCTAAGGTATAAGTTTGGGTTATAGGATTACGGCAGTTAGTAGTATCCGGGAGATCGGCGTGACACAGTGGGATTTATGCGGCAATCCCAATGGGTTACCACACGATCCCTTTCTCACTTTTACCTTTTTAGACGCTTTGGAAAGAAGTAAGTCGTCAATAGCAGATACTGGTTGGACCCCTTATCATTTAAAGCTTGAGGACGAGAGAAGTTCATGTGTGCTGGCAGTGGTTCCCATGTACTTAAAGAACCATTCTGCAGGGGAGTATGTATTTGATCATTCTTGGGCGGATGCATTTGAGCGTGCGGGAGGAAAATATTATCCAAAGTTTCAGATAGCTATCCCTTTCACACCAGCGACTGGACGACGATTGCTTATTCGAAGCGACCAAGATCAAAAGCAAATTGGAGGCTATCTCGTTCGAGGACTAGCTCAGATTGCAGCAGAAACCGGCGTTTCATCAGTTCATATTACATTTACCGATAAATTACAGTGGGAACTAACTGGTAAGTTAGGCTTTTTGAGGAGGACGCATAAGCAGTATCACTGGCAAAATAGGGGATATCATAGTTTTGACGATTTTTTGACTGATCTCTCTTCCAAGAAGCGTAAGAATATAAGGAGAGAACGTAGGGCTGCTTTAGCTAATAACGTTACGATCGAACTTCTATCGGGCAGAGATATTTGCGAGTATCACTGGGATGAATTTTACAAGTTTTATATCGATACCTTGAGCCGTAAATGGGGATATCCGTATTTGACGAGAAAGTTTTTTTCGTTGATCGGAGAGTCCATGGCGAAAGATATATTGCTCATAATGTGCAAACGAGAGGGACGATATATAGCTGGTGCGATCAACTTCATTGGTGGGGAGTGTCTCTTTGGTCGAAACTGGGGTTGCATTGAAGATCACCCTTTTCTTCACTTCGAAGCCTGTTACTATCAAGCAATCGAATACGCGATTCACCATGGTCTAGCGACTGTAGAAGCTGGTGCCCAAGGGGAGCACAAATTAGCTAGAGGGTACACACCTAACCAAACATATAGTTCCCATTGGATCGTCGACCCCTCTTTTAGAGAGGCAGTTGATAATTTCTTGGAGGCCGAGCGGGAATGGGTGCAAGAGGAAATTCATTGCATACAGGAGCATTCGCCTTTTCGGAAAGCTTAAGTGTTGGACGCCTCGACGATACTTGTAATTGATGACTTTAGTTTAGCGTTGAACTCCTCATCAGATTGTTGGAAGTTTAGTCCCTCAGTAAGGGCTCGGGAGAAGCTTGCTACTACTCCTTTTTGCTGGGCTAGTCTCTTGTTTGCTTCCTCTCTGGGATAGCCACCTGATAGTGCCAAAACACGCAGTACATTTGGGTGTTCCACGCACTTAGCATAAAGATCATTTGTATCGGGAAGAGTTAGCTTCAGCATTACTCTAGCGTCTGCGTCGAGTTGATCAAGGTGATAAAGAAGTTCTGATTTCAGAATATCTTCAACTTGCGCTTTGTTGTCAGTATATATATCTACTTCAGGCTCAATAATTGGAACCAGCTCTGCCTGCAGTATCTGCCTTGCAATCTCGAATTGCTGTTCTACAAGTCTCTTTACACCGCTGGTGCTCAAAGTTTTGATGACGGATCTCATCTTGGTCCCAAAGATTCCTTTGCTTTTTGCTTTTAACAATAATTCATCTAATTTTTCAATAGGCTTCATCAACTGTACGCCATCGGTTTCTTCGGCTAAACCACTGTCAACTTTCAGTATTGGAATGATATTTTTTTCTTCCCACAGATATTCGGTAGTAGGACGACTTTCAATTTCATTATTCATCGTATGTGCAAACAAAATTGCCGCAATGATGTTTTTTCCGTCAAATGCGCTGCTAGTAATGATGCGCGTTCGCATTTCATGCACCAAAGCAAACATCTCGATGTCATTTGACCACTTATCGTCTTCGATACCATAAAGGTTCAGTGCTTTAGGTGTGCTTCCACCACTTTGATCTAACGCAGCAATGAAACCTTGAGCTGAACCCATTCTTTCCATTTGTTCTTGATTTAACACTTTATTCTCTCTCTTTATTACACAATTCAATCACCAAGACCTTCTCTGTTTCCTAAGGATAGTATCTAGTGCATTGGCAAACAACTGCCGATCACTCGCACTAATGGGCTCAGGACCTTTTGTTTGAACTCCGGAAGCGCGCATTGTATCCATAAAATCCCGTAAATTTAATATAGAACCAATATTTTCCTTAGTATATAAAGTACCGCGCGGGTTGAGGACCTGAACGCCTTTGGCTACTAATTCTGAGGCCAGTGGAATATCGGCTGTAATAGCTAGATCGTTAACGTTGGTCCGATTTACAATTTCATGGTCAGCCACGTCAAACCCTTTAGGAACTTGAAGGAATTGAACCCGTTTTTCACTGGGAGTGCGAAGGAAAGTGTTTGCAACTAGGATTACGGATGTTTGGGTTCTAGTAGCTGCGCGAAATAGAATTTCTTTAATAACTTTAGGGCAAGCGTCGGCGTCTACCCAGATTTTGAATGTCAGTTTTTATCATCCTTTCTTATAAGTGAGATTACTCAAAGACACGATTCGGACTCAACACAAAACATTCTCCTAGCCGAGTTTTGCGTGCGTTAAATTTATTATTTTAGGAATGACTGCTTTATCTATGAAGCGTTTGCTTAGCATCCTCTAAACGACTCTGCAGTTCTTCTAATTCTTTTGAAAGTTCTTTGGGAAGTCTATCGTGATAATCCTCATAGTATGTCTTGATCGTTGGTATTTCCTTTAACCACGCATCAATTTCAACTTTTAGTAGGTGGTCTATCTGTTCTGAAGAGAGTTCTAGTCCTGAGCAATCAATTCCGTCCGTCGGAGGTAAGTTACCAATTGGTGTCTTGATTGCCTCTGCCTTGCCCTCACAACGATTGAAAATCCATTTTAAGACCCGAGAGTTATCTCCAAACCCTGGCCACAGGAACTTACCATTCTCGTCCTTACGAAACCAATTAACGCAATATATCGAAGGAAGCTTTGCATTGGCGTTTTTTGCTAAATTTATCCAATGTTGCCAGTAATCTGCCATGTTATATCCGCAGAAAGGTAACATCGCCATCGGGTCTCTTCGCAGTTCACCAATGTCTCCAGCCGCTGCTGCCGTCTTTTCGGAGGATATTATGGATCCGAAAAATACGCCTTGAATCCAATTGGAAGATTCATTCACGAGGGGGACGACAGTTGCTCTTCGACCCCCGAATAAAATGGCGCTTATCGGTACTCCTGAAGAGTTCTCCCATTCTTCTGCTATAGTCGGGCACTGCCTTGCCGATACAGTGAAACGAGCATTAGGGTGCGCCGCCGTATTTTTGCTGTCTGGAGTCCAATGCTCACCTCTCCAATCAATTAGGTGCCCCGGAGGAACCTCTGTCATTCCTTCCCACCATATGTCTCCATCATCAGTTTCTGCAACATTGGTAAAGATACAATTCTTCCGCAGAGTTAGCATTGCATTGGGGTTCGATTGCATGCTTGTTCCAGGGGCAACCCCGAAAAAGCCTGCCTCTGGGTTAATAGCATAGAGACGGTTGTCATCACCAAAACGCATCCAACAAATATCGTCTCCTATTGTTTCCACCTGCCAATTTGGGATGGTTGGATTCAACATGGCCAAATTTGTTTTACCGCAGGCACTTGGAAAGGCACCAGCGATATATCGAACTATCCCTTCCGGATTTGTGATCTTTAGGATGAGCATATGCTCGGCTAACCAACCGCCATCGCGGGCCATCGTAGATGCAATTCTAAGAGCGAAACATTTTTTTCCAAGTAGTGCGTTCCCCCCGTAACCCGAGCCAAAAGAGAATATCTGACGTTCCTCAGGAAAGTGGGCAATATAAAGCTGATCCGGGTTACATGGCCATGAGGTGTCAGCTTCCCCTTGACCAAGAGGTTTTCCCACAGAATGCAGGCAGGGCACAAAGTCGCCGGACCCGATGGTATCAAGAACCGTGTGCCCCATACGTACCATAATGTGCATCGAAGCTACGACGTAAGGGGAGTCAGTAATTTGAACTCCAAGATGTGACAGAGGAGAGCCTAAAGGGCCCATTGAAAAGGGGATCACATACATCGTCCTGCCGCGCATACAACCCCTAAATAACTTAGTTAGTGTATCCTTCATATCCTTGGGAGGCATCCAGTTATTATTTGGTCCTGCATCTTGTTCTTCGCGAGAGCATATAAAAGTGCGACTTTCAACTCTGGCAACATCATCCGGGTCTGAGCGCACAATATAGCTGTTTGGACGCTTTACGCTGTTCAACCTTTTGGCAGTTCCCGCTTCAATAAGAAGTTCCCACATTTGGTCATATTCTTCCGAGCTACCAGAACAGACAACAATATCATCGGGCTGACAGAGGTCCTTTACCTTTTGAACCCAGGCGTGAACTTTCGGTGTCTCTAGCATGTCTAAAATTGTCCTAAACAATACGATTGGCGTAGTTTTTCTGACTTTCTGCGCGGGATTAGCAAGAATAACTGATTCACAACTTTGGTGCTATAAATGAATTAGTCTGAAGCTGCCAAAGTTAAGTAGTGAACTTGAATATTCGATAGTCCGATACCGTGTAAAATCAGAAAGCCCGATATCAATTCAAAGGCTTTTATAAATGATAGCGGGTAGTGGTTTTAATCCAAAATATCGAGATAAAGCCGACGTTAAAATGCTTAAGAGAGTGTAACAGGCTTCTTTGCCAGGATTTACATTTGATAATCTGAAGCAAGCGACTGACCGCCATTGCGCAAGGTATTGGAGGATATGAGATCCAAAGCTCTATTCTAAATTGGGGAAGAACAAACATCGCTTAAAATAGATAATTTATGAGAGCCTAGCTCGTTAAGGAGTCGAAAGTAACTTAACAAGCTTATTGGTGTACCGTAATATTAGTGAAGTTCATGAAGTAATATTAATCCGGTGTCCTGAATTAGAAATAACCTATAGAGAGTCCCTGTGACATATATTTTAGAAGGCCTAAAAGTTGTTGATGCGGCAACCTGCCTTGCTGCCCCGGCCGCAGCAACGTTGCTCTCTGACTTTGGAGCGGATGTTATCAAGATCGAATCACCTCAAGGAGATGGTTCTAGGCTTTGGCAAGGTAAGAGTGGAGCTAGTTGCAGCTGGCTCTTATCTTCGCGTAACAAAAGGGGCATTTGTGTAGATCTCGAAAAGGCTGCAGGAAGAGAACTTCTAAAGCAATTATTAACCTCTGCAGACATCTTTTTGACGAATTTTTTAGAGCATGAAATCAGACGATTTGAAATAGAATACGAGGTTCTTCGACAGACCAACCCTAGGTTGATTTATGCCCATGTATCCGATTACGGTGATAGAGGTCCAGATAGAAATCGGCGTGATTCTGGTATAGCTAGCTGGTGGGCTCGAACTGGGATTCTTGATGCGTTATCCCCCTTGAATGAGCAAGCTATTAACTCGACCTTAGGTATTGGAGATCATGTTGCTGCTTTGGCACTTTTAAGCTCAGTGATGATGGCCCTCTACCAAAGGGAGAAAACAGGGAAAGGCAGGTTTGTGTCTACGTCACTTGTTGCAAGCGGCTGTTATGCGAACGGTTTGGCTTTGCAAGGCGCAATCAGTAACAAGGGTAAAAGGTTTCAGGAAGAGATAGAACTCACTAGGCCGTGTACGAGGTGCTATCGTACTCGTGACGATAACAGCGTGATTTTGGTGGTTGTGTCCTTGGTTCAAGAATGGCCTATTATTGCAAAAGCTTTGGGTCATAAAGAATGGCTTAGAGAGACAGAATTCCGAGAGACGGCTGTCACTCAGCGGTGCCGTGAAGAAATGTTATCACGTATTGCATCTGCGATTGGTGAGCTCAACCTCAAAGACTTGTGCCAAATGCTCGATCAGCATAACCTATGCTACTCTATTGTAGAAAAAGCTGGTGATGTTATCAGCGATGCCCATCTTATCGAGAATGAGATTTTTGTTAAGACGAAATCTGATTTGCCTGAATATGAATGGACAGTTAGTAATCCGATCTTTATCGAGGGGTTTGAAAAAAGGCAGCCAACGGAAGGGCCTGAGATTGGTGAGCACAGTCTACCGATTCTCAAGGATATGGGCTTTAGTGACAGTCAAATAAAGGATTTGATTACCGCTGGTGTCGTACTAAAGTCAAGCTAGAGTAGGACTTTCAGCTAGTGTACTACTCTATTGTCTAGCTCCAAACCTAATAGTCGTTGACTGATCTGCTGCCTTAGGTTCTTGTCCGTTGATTGGTAAAGTACATTCGTATAAGTGTGATGGGCGAGTTCTAAGTTTCCTTGCATTTCGTAAATTGCTCCAAGCTGAACATTGAACTCCAAGGCATCTGGTAACAGCAAGAGTTGATGATCAATACAGATTTTACTATGACTCCAAGCCTTCTTTTGCCAGAATATTTTCTTAAGGTTGTCTAACAACCTCATGAGTATATCTCGGTTGGAAGCGCGAGCGAAATACTCGTCCTTTAGGGTTGCTTTGGCTCCTAAGTGTTGCCTCAGTAATGTAGCACAATCTGTTTTGCTAAGGAGGCGGCCTGAGAAAGGGTCAACAATTACCCGCTCTCCTAGTTCATAACAAATCAGAAAATGTTGCGGGAAGTTGATGCCGTGGACTGGTATTCTAAGTCGCTTGCCTAAAGTGATGTGGATTAGAGCTAGACTGATTGGTATTCCTCTTCTCCTCTCGATAACTCGATTAAGATAACTGTTTTCGGGGTCATAGTAATTGCTGATATTGCCTGAAAATCCCTCGGTGCCATGAATAAATTCAACGAGACTATTTACAGAGACCTTGAAAGACTCTTGCTGAATTTGTTTAAACTTATATGTTAGGTTTTCGATTAGAGAAAGGTAGTGATTAATGTCGATATTATTTTGCATTTGTGCCGCTATTAGTAAGGCTGCTTCATCGAGACTAATTTCGTTATCAGAGAGTCCAGCAACTGCCGCGAATCGATTCATTAATTGACTAACCATCTATTTATCATTACAACCTTCTCGGTTTGGGTCAACCGAAATCATCGCGTTGCATTGCTTTCTTATTTTGCTTTTTAATCTTCAATGCACGATGTGCCTTAGATGCATTACTACCGATATGTGTCTCGCCTCGTTTCTTGGCGAGGCGGACTTGTTTTACCCTTTCTTGAAGGCGTTCTCGACGGTCTTCAGTTAGAGTTTTGTAGCAGAGATGACAGCTGATTCCCTCTGAGAAGTAAGGTGACTCTTTGTCCTCCTGCGAGATCGGAGTGCGACACGCATGACATTGATCATATCGACCTTGACGAAGTTGGTGATTGACCGTAACTCGATCATCAAATACAAAGCATTCGCCTTTCCAAAGTGATTCATTCTCTGGTGTTTCCTCGAGATATTTGAGTATTCCACCCTGTAGGTGATAGACATTGTTGAAACCCAGGGACTTAAGATAGGCAGTTGATTTTTCGCAACGGATTCCACCAGTACAATACATAGCCACTTTTGTACTCTTGTGGATTTTTAACGTTCTAGCAAAAAGGGGAAATTCTCGAAAGGAGGTTGTTTGTGGGTTTAAGGCGCCGTCAAAAGAACCCACCGCTATTTCATATTTATTACGGGTATCAATTACAACTACATCAGGGTCGGAAATCAAACTATTCCACTGTGCTGGTGTGACGTATTCTCCTGCGTAGTGCCGAGGGTCAATATCTGGTAATCCCATGGTTACGATTTCTGCCTTTGTTTTGACTTTAGTCCTTTTGAAGGGAGATTTGTCCGTCTTCGATTCCTTAATTTGTAAGCCATTAAATCTGCCATCTTTCTCTAGGAACATGATTACCTGGTTTATGGCCTCACGGCTTCCCGCTATGGTCCCATTGAGACCTTCATCGGCCAAAAGTAAACTTCCCGTGATCTGTAGCTTTTGGAGTAACTGAAGTAGTGGTTCTTTCAACGCTTCATGGTCATTAAGCGCTACAAAACGGTAGAGAGAGCATACTATGATCTCGTCTAACTGCACATTTTGTCTTTTTTCTTTATTCAAGATAATTCGAGCTCTCAAGGATCGCTTTACACAAGGGTTTCATTTTATATCTAATTAACTCGTACTGTGTTGGGAAGATTTTGCTTAATTATGCGGGAGATATTAGCTAGTGATTTGGAATTTGCATAGCTGTTTCTAGCCACTAAGGTGACATGTCTCAATGCTGTTTCCTCTACTAATGGTTTTGCAATAATACCCATACCTGTCATATATGGACCGGAGAGCGCCAAAGCAGGGATCAAAGTACAGCCTCTGCCGGTGCTTACAAGCTGTAGAAGTGTTTCCATACTTGTCGCTCGAAAGTTGTGCTCAACCAAGGGTCCGTATCGGGCCAAGAGTGTTCTAACATGCTCTGATAGGCAATGTGAGTCTGACAATAATAGGAGATTCTCATTTTTAAGTTCTCTAATAGGGATCACATCCTCATGATAAAAGCGATGGTCGCTCGGATGCACTACCCAGAAAGGCTCACTAAATAAGGCTATGGACCTAAGGTTATTCTCGGGAATAGAAGTAGCGATAATTGCTGCGTCAATTTCATGTTTTTCAAGTTGTTTCATCAATTCTCCGGTGACGGACTCCGAGACTATTAGGTCCAGCTGAGGAAACTCCGTAGAGAGGGGATTAAGAAAGTATGGTATTAGGTAGGGGGCGATGGTAGGAATCATTCCAAGACGAAAGTCGCTAGCCATTTGGTCCTGATAATCATTAGCAATCAGTTTGATTTGATCAATTTGCTCTAGTGCACCTCTCGTCTTGGCTATGACAGCTGAACCCGCGCGCGTGATTACAACTGATTTGTTATTGCGCTCAAAAATAGATATTCCCAGCTCGAGCTCCAGTTTACGAATCTGGGCGCTAAGAGTGGGTTGGCTGATGTGGCAAGCTTTAGCGGCTCGACCGAAGTGTCGAGTATCTGCAAGAGAAACTAAGTATCTAAGATCACGAAGATTCATAGATGACATCTATCCTATAGGTCACAACCATTGACTTTAACTATAATGTTTTACGGACAAAAAATCAGTAGGTCCGCGGTTGGTAGTTTAATGGTTTTCTAAAAGTGCTAAAACTGAGGACAGTTTGAGAACATTTCTACTCAAGAGTCTCAAGCAAACTAGCTCTTCCTGGTTGGCTAACAGGTCTTTCATGGGGAACTTAATATTACGCTTACATGTTTCATTTGTCCCTGAGAGGAAATACCAGTCATGCCTATGAGCCCCTCGCTTACCTGGAGATGTTAGGGGATCCACCAAATGTTTTAACGATAGACCTACGGGTGAAAATCTCAAACGAACCATTGGCACAGATAGCCGTAAAAAGAATATTTAGTCCCCGGCTATGAAAAAACCGCTAAAGATATAAGAAAACAACCAGTTAAAAGATTGCCCGGAACGCATCGAGGAATGGCATTGCAGGCATCACCCGTCAATCTGTCCTCCCATCGGTCATTATTGGTATCACGTTTAAGGGACACTATTTTCTAAACCGGTGATCAATTACCAAAGGTTCGCGCCGAGTCAACCATACGAAAAGCAATTACTGACCATATTCTGAACAGTTTGCCTCCGCTTTCAGGCTATAATTAACGTTTCTTTTATTCTCTTTTCGTCAAATAAGACTGTTATGGGCAGAAAAATGGCAAAATTCACTCTCAGATTTGTACTCGCATGTTTAGTCGTTAGCTGCACGAAATCGGGTGACGAAGTTGCGGCGGAGGCTGCTCGTTCAGAGCAAATATGTAAAGCTGCAAAAGAGTCCCGCAAGGCTGTTGCCATTAGAGCTAGAGAGCTGGGAATGTCGCGCGCCGATCTAGGGCAGATAGTTTGTGAGGGACGTCCACTCGACCAAATGATGCAGGCTCAAAATGATTTAGGAAAGGATAGGCCGTCTGATAAACAAAATCGAAAGGAGTTGGAAGCTACCCCACAAGATAAAAAGATTGAAGGGAGCGCCCGAACTGCTTCGAACTTCAGGGACCGACCTATCCCTGTTGCGGTAGCGCGGGTGAA
>MDTE01175709.1_pt1 | contig 11818 bp, 8 predicted proteins | sample 811231 | NCBI WGS metagenome assembly MDTE01 (sample SAMN05326651, study PRJNA326480) | marine metagenome | isolation source: seawater | place: Indian Ocean: Red Sea | collected 2010
ATCAGTTAAGGTTATTGGCCCCCCCTCCGCAATTTGTTTCTTAAATAGTGGAACCACTGAACCAGAAGATCCTAATACATTACCAAATCTGACAATTAAAAACTTAGAGCTTTTGAAATCACTTTGATCAATCATTGAGGAGTTAAATTGTTCTATTTTTTCCGCGAATGACTGAAGAATAAGTTCAGCGAATCTTTTCGTAGCACCCATTACATTTGTTGGCCTAACTGCTTTATCTGTCGAAATCAGAATTACTCTAGATAAATTTAATTCTTCGGCAGCCTTACAAATTGAAAATGTTGAAAGTATGTTATTTTCTATACCTTGTAGAGGGTTTTTTTCAATTAATGGTACATGCTTATAAGCAGCAGCATGATAAACAACATCAATTTGATATTCTTTGAATAAAAATTTAATTAAATTAAAATCCTTTACATCTGCAAGTTTTACAAAAATATTTAAATCATGATTAATGCCTAATCTATCTTCAATCTCTTGTTGGAGTGAATAAAGACTATATTCGTTGGAATCTATTAGCAATAATGATTTAGGGTTAAGCTTAATTATCTCTCTAAAAATTTGTTTTCCTATAGATCCTCCTGATCCTGTTATACAAATATTCAAATTATCTATAGAGGCTTTAAGTAACTTTTTATTAGGTTCAACAGCTACCCTTCCGAGTAAATCTTCAATATCTATAGGTCTTAGAGAATTTATAGTAAGATTTCCTGTAGTTAAATCCTTAATAGAGGGGACTTTTAAAACAGGTATTTCATTTTTTTTTATTTTTTTTAAGATAATTTTTGAACTTTCCTTACTTAAAGATGGAATGGCAAATAGTATTTGATCAATCTTATTTTTAAATTTATATATATCTTTTGAGTTATAAATCTTAGTACCCCTCAATTTTCTACCCCAAAGATTATTGGAATCATCAAAAAAAGCAATGATTTCATGAGATCCAGCCAACTCTAAAGATGAGGCTAACTGTGCCCCTGCTGCTCCAGCACCATAAATCGCTACTTTATTAATCTTCTTTGATTTAAGATAACCATAAAATATGAGTAATTCTTTAAGAGTAAACCTGGAAACTATATTAATGAAAACACTTATTAGCCAAAATAAAATGAAACCTTTGTAATCTAGAACCTTTAATTTTAATGCAAATCCTGAGAACAATATAACTAAAGTTAAAATAAAATTTCTACTTGCAATATTATAAATTTCAGAGGATTTTGTATATTTACTAATTGACAAATAATCTCCAGTTAATACATAAAAAATTGAGCTTACAATAATAATCACCGGTATAAAACGCAATGTTAAAGAAAAACTTCTTGAAATAGCGTTTGTCTCCAATAGAAAAAAATTTGTTAAAAGAAAAGATATTATTATAAGAAGCAAATCAAGAAATAAAATTAATATTGTTTTACCTGGTTTTGATAAACTGTCTAATTTATTTAAAAAATTTAAAGCAAATTTAAATTGTTTACTTAGAAGAATAGTTCTAATTATTTTTGTAATTTTTAAATTACTCATAAAAATATTTATCACTTAATGTAGATTTATCTTGATTTTATGATCATATTAGACCCAGGTGGCGATTTTGGGACCAAAGTAGACCTTCTAGAGGCTATATGAATGAGATCTTTTGAAGCCCCAAAATTTGATAATAATAAACATAATAATCTCAAAGATCTTCTTCTTGAGAAAAGGCTAAAAATAGTTATTAGTATAATTTGTATATCCATGAAAATGTTGTTCTTCTTAAGATAAAACAAACCTAACCTACTTTTATCAGGTCGTATAAGCTGATGGTATGTCAAATCAGGATCTTTAGAATCTGCAAGTATAGTTGATTCATCTGAAAAAACAATTGAAGCGAAGTCCGTAAGTCCCGGCTTTATTGATAATAGTTTTAATTCTAAATTAGTGTATAAATCAGTATCTCTTTTAACACTTGGTCTTGGACCCACAAAAGACATATCTCCAATAAGAATGTTAAAAAGTTGAGGCAACTCATCAATTTTATATTTTCTAATAAGAGAACCAATTCTTGTTATTCTGGGATCATTATCTGAAGTAGAATCAACTCCATTAAAATCTGCATTAACTATCATGGTTCTAATTTTTATCATCTTAAATATATTTCCATTTTCCCCAACTCTTTTTGCAACATAAAAAGGATTATTCTTATCTTCTTTCCAAACCAAAAATAAAAAAATTAACTGCAAAGGGAAAGTAAATATTAGTCCCAATAAAGCAAAAATTATATCGAATAGCCGTTTCATAAACTATGCATTACAAAAGATAAAAAAATCTCTTTTATTAATAATATCACCTTCACAAGTTACGAATAAATTCAATTAATCTATTTTATTGGGAAATCCCTCTCAAAAAAAGACAAATCATTTCTAATTATTGAAGAAATATTAATCAAAGGGTAAAAAATCGAGAATACTGAATGAAAATATAATTTTATAGAAGAATTTTTATTAAAAATTAATCTAATTACGTAGTAGATTAAATGTCCTACTCTCGACTTAAAATATATAAACAAATTTCTAATGTTAAATTCAAACAAATTAATAAATATGTATAAATCATAAGTTTCAATCTGATACATCAATTGAATCCTATTTATTCTTCCAGATGAAGTTTGAATATCTTTATATTTTGCCTTGCTTGTATAAAGCATCTCTCCCTCATTATTTTTGAATAAATTATATGAAAACATTACATATTCATTATTTGAATATGTAATAAATTGATTAGGAAACTCATATTTATTAAATAAATACTTTTTAAAAATTCCTGCACATGTAGATATCCATTCTGATTTTACTTCAAAATCAATTTGCACGTTTGGATGAGCTACTGCTAAAGAAGGAGAAACATAACCATTACTTCTATTAAAAAGACTAGAAGTTTCAAAAAAATCTTCAAATAAGTAAATTAATTTATCAAATAATTTAAATCTATTGTTAGCCTTAGAATCTAATAAAAGTGATCTATCTAATCCCTGAATAGCAATTAATTTTTCATTAACAGAAAAATAATTCAAAAGTATTTCATAGTAATCTTTATCTAAAACAACGTCACTGTCCAAGAAAGCAACAAAATCACCTTTTGACATTTTTGCACCAATATTACGAGCTTGGGAACCGCTATTTTTTAAGGACTTTATATAGCGTACTGGGTGTAAGAACTTTTTTCTGTAGGAATTAATAATATCTTTTAGGATTTTTGTTTCTTTGACATCAGTATTATTATCAATTATTATTAACTCCAACGGTTTGTAAGTCTGTTTTAATATTGAGTTGAAAGATAATTCAATTACATTTGATCTCTTATAAACTGGCATTACAATTGAATATTGCATCAATTAATAAATAAAACAAATAATAGCATGCTCAAAAAAAAACAATATATTGTATAAATAAAAAATTATTTATAATATTTTAGAATGAATAGTAGAAAACAAAATTTAAATATAGTTTTTATTGCTAGTGCAGCCTCAATTCATTCAATAAGATGGATAAAATTTTTTGCAAATAAAAAAAATAAAATAACCTTAATAAGCCTTGTTAAGCCAAGTCATGTAACTGTAAATGAATTAAAAAAATTTGAAAAAAAAATTGAAATTTATTATTTAAATAACCTAATAAATTTCTTTAGGGTTTTTACATTTTTAAAATCTAGAAAATATTCATTAGTACATATTCATTATTTAGGTTGGCATAGTTTATTATCACTTTTTATAACTTCAAACTCTAGATTAATACTCACGCCATGGGGTAGTGACTTATCGCAAGAAAAAAATCACTTAAAAAAAATTTGGCTAAAAACTTTATTCAGAAAATCAAATTTCCTTATCTGTGACTCAAAAAGATTAGTCAAAAAATCAATTGAATTTGGCATGAAGAATGAGAATTTTATGATTTCAATGTTTGGGGTAGATACTGATTTATACCAGAAATCAAGAAATATTTTTGCAAAAGAAGGTACATACGTTGTTGGCAGTAATAGAAACCTTGAAAAAATTTATGATGTAAAAACTCTTTTAAAAGCAGCTGAATTAATTTGTAAAACAAGAAATGATGTAAATTTCTATATCGCGGGAAATGGATTGCTTAAAGAAAGCTATGAAAAATTTGTTAAACAAAAAAATCTTACTTCAAATATAAAATTTCTTGGGCAACTTAATAAAAAAGAAATGTTAGAATTCTACAATACAATAGATATCTACGTATCTACTTCACTAAGTGATGGTGGTTTAGCTTCTAGTATTGCAGAAGCGATGTCATTTGAAAGATTGATTATTATTTCAAATAATTCTGATAATAAGATATGGATAAAAAATAATATTAATGGTTTTCTATTTAATTCAGGAGACTATAGAAGTTTATCAGAACTAATTATCAATTCAGTAAAATTTAAAGAGAAAAGTATTGAAATATCAAAGCTTTCTAGAGACTTAATAATAAATAAAAACTCTTATCAAAAAGAAATGAAAAAAGTTGAAAAAAAATATTTTGATTTAATTAGAAAATAAATAAATTTTTTAAATTAATTCTTTTATATTAAGAAATTTCGTTGAAAAAATTAATATTCTTTTGATAAAAAATTTAAGGTATGTTTCATAATCTTATTACATGCATTCCCATCTCCAAATGGATTCTTTTCCACTTGCATGGATTCATAAAATTTTCGGTTATTTAGTAATTTATTAACAACTTCTAAAATTTTGACACTATCGTTATTCACTAAAATAGCAGCACCGCAATCAATAGCCTCTTTTCTTTCTGTACTTTCTCTTAATATTAAAACAGGTTTTCCAAATGATGGAGCTTCCTCTTGTATTCCTCCAGAATCAGTCATAATAAAATAACAAGAAGTTAAAGCTTCTATAAATTCAGAATATGGAAGAGGTTCGGTTAATAATATTTGCGGATTATTTCCTAAATTATTTTTTATTTTTGATCTTAAAATTTGATTCTTATGCATAGGCAATAATAATGTGATATTTTTATGCCTTTGTACAATTAAATTTAAAGTATCCAAAATACAGTCTAATCTATTTCCCCAATTTTCCCTTCTATGAATAGTGACTAAGATTAATTTATTTTCTTTAAATTTATTTAAAAAGCTTTGACTTTTTTGAAGATTTTTTGATTGAAGAAGTTTTATAGAATCGATCACTGTATTTCCTGTGATAAAGCAATTCTCTTTTATTCCAGATTTTTGTAAATTTAAAAAAGCTTTCTCCGTAGGTGCAAAATGTAGACTCGATATTTGAGATATTAATCTTCTATTAGCTTCCTCAGGAAATGGATTCATTAGGTCAAGAGTTCTTAAGCCAGCCTCAATATGAGCAATTGGAATTTTTTCAAAAAATGCCGCAAGAGCTGCTGCAAATGCTGTAGAAGTATCTCCTTGAATAAAAAGTAATTTTGGATGATAATCAATGAATTCTTCTTTAAGGCCATTTATCACAGAACTAGTTATATGTGTCAAAGATTGATTTGATTTCATTATCTTCAAATTTAAATCCTCTTTTATTTCGAATAAATCAAGAAGATCTTCAGCCATCTCCAAGTGTTGTCCAGTCAATACTACTCTCACTAAAAATATTGCATTTTTTTTAAATAAAGTAATCAAAGGTGCAAGTTTAATTATTTCTGGCCTAGTGCCCATCACAAATGTAATTAATATTTTATTATCTTTCATTTCTTCAAATATTATACAAAATTAATTAGATAAGCCATATTAACATTTGAACAAAAAAGTATTTAATACTAGTTTGTTAAACTTTTAACTTTAGCTAAATATTTTGTCAATATTAATTCCTTCGAGTAAAAATTATCAACCATTTTTCTACAATTAATGCTCATATTTATCCTTTCACTTCTTTCCTTTTTGAATAGTGTTTTAATTGCTTTTGACAACTGCATAGGATCACCAGGTGGAGAAGTTACACCTAAATTAAATTCCTCAACTTCATTATTTACTATACCTTTTATTGTAGTAATAACTGGTCTACCAACTGCATAAGCATCAAATAGTTTATTAGGAGATACACCATACTCAAATAACTCTATATCTGCCAAAGAGATAAGAATTGCATCAGCATTATAAAGTAGTTCAGGTACATCTTTTTTAGGAATAGGATCCTTAAAATCTATATTTTCTAATTTTGATGCCAGTATCTTTAAATGATCCTTTTGTGGACCATCTCCAACTAAAATTATTTTAATAGGCAAATTTTTCAGAAAAAACGCTGCTTTTACTACATTTTCCAAATCATTTGCAATACCATGAGCTCCTGAATAAATTATTCTAAACGGTCTTTCAGATGAAAACTTATCTCCTTCAGCAGGTAATTTTGAATAATTAAAAAGATCTGTATTTGCAGAATTTGGTAAGAATTCAACTTTTCTTGCACCGTTATTTTTTACATAATTTATACAACCTTTTGACAAAACAACAATTAAATCAGAATTTCTATATAAAACTAATTCCATTTCTTTTAAAACTTTATAAGTTATACTTTCAGTATTCATATTGCTCATTTCAATTAATATTTGTGGCCATAAATCCCTTACCTCAAATATCATGGGGACCTTAAATAATTTACTAATCAATAATGTTATGAATGATGCTGGTAATTGAGGTGAAGAAGAAATTATTAATTTAGGACATCTCTTATTTATTGAACAAAAAATAAGCCTTATAAAAAGTTGTAAAGACAAATTAAAACAAAAGCTCAATAAATTTAAATATCGATTCCAATCATTTTTCCTGTAAGGAAATACTCCAAGCCAGACCCATTTAATACTATTAATAAATTCACTTTTATAAAAAAATTTCTTATTACCTTTAAGGAATTTTCTCTTAGAAAGATTAAAGTCTGAAGAGAAAACAGTTGGTTTATATCCATTATTATTTAAAAAAACAGCCAAATCATTTTGTCTAGTATGACCCGGCATGTCAGGAGTATTTGCAAATTGATTAATAATCCAGATTTCTTTCATTAAAAGCTCTTTGAGGGATCTATTACAAATTTTAAATTATTTGAATTATGACCTTTATTAAAGTAACCAAAAATCATAAGAGTTTCACTTGCAATCCTCTTGCCAAATTCGAAAGAAGTCCAAGAGTCGATCCATTTCGACTTAATAGTTGTATTATTTTCATAAAATTTTAAATGAATTTTTCCCTTTTTAAATCCTGGAGCAAAATGTAAGTTAAACTTCCAATAGATATCATATTTAGCAAAAACTATATCTTGTATAACTACCTCTAATTTATTATCTTTTAATATTTTAAATTTCATAATTCTCTCTACCCTTTCAATATATTTTTGAAAAGGATAATATACTCCTTTAACCCATAAAATCTCTTTTGAAGTTATACCATATGATCTATTGATAATTTTTGCTTTCCTAGCAACTCTAAATGAATCCCAGACTTCAAGGGGTTCATGCCAATCTTTTATTTTTTCTAGATTTATTTCCTTCTTTTCTGCAAATTGAATAATATTATGAGAAATAGCTGATCTCTCATAATCTCTAATATTTGATTGTGCATACTGACTTGTTCCTGTTTCACCAATTAATAATTTACCATTATAAAAAATATCAAATGTATGTAAATCAGAATGACCATGCCCCAATAAGTGATTGGGTCCAGATTTACCAGATTTAAAAATAATTTCCCATGAATTATTTGGACTTAAAATATTCCAACCAGTATCTTGGAGATCTAAAATTCGAGGTTTTTGATAATTATATTTAAATTCAGAAAAACTATCTGTTTTAAGATTTTTATCTTTTAAAACAAATTCGCATAATGTAAAATGAAAATAATCAGACTTTTTTACATAAATTATTTGCTTTAAATAAGAAAAACTCAAGTCAATAATTTTCTGTATATTTATTTCTTCTGAATAAATAGAGTCATTAAATCTAGGGTAATTATTATTATTTAACTTTACATTGCAGGACCATTCAGTCATAATTTTTATAGTCTTAACCAACCATTTAGGCCTAATTTTTTTGAGACTTTGTAATACTAAACCCAATTCACTTAGATTCTGAAGAATCATTAAATGATAACTGCAACTCCTTTCTTCATGGCCACCATCATCGAGTATCTGCTTATTTAATTGATCTGCTAATTCATCAAAACACTCTGAAAAAATTAATTCAGCTTTTTGGCCTGTAAATTGTAGCGAACCAAAAATTAATGTTATTAAATTTTCCAGTAAATGATTTCCACCTAAATGATACTCTTTATTTTCATAAAGCCAGTTAATCTGTACCCATAAATTCTCTTTTATTTTATTTGAACTTAAATTTGGGAAAAATCGCAAAAACCAAATCCAATTTCTAATTCTTAATGAAATGGTATAACTGTGCCAACCATCTCCAAAATTATTCAAATGAAAATCAATCCAGGAATATATTAAATAGATGTTTTCTTTATAATCCTCTATGGAAAAATCTTTATTTAAATAGTCATCTAGAAATATTCTTAAAAAATTAAAATAATTTAAATTAAATCTCCAAAGTCTTGTAACAGAATTTATATTCCAATCTATAGGCTTATTAAGCTTTTCAATTTTATTCAAGAAAGTTAATTCTATATATTTTTTATCAGAAGAAAAGTCTTTCAAATTAGTAAAATTATCTGGATTAATTGATAAAAGTTCTTCGATCCATTTTAATTTTTTATATTCTTTTTTATATTTTTGAATAAGACAAAAATAAAATTTTTTTAAAAAAAATATTTTGCATTCATAATAAATTCTTTTTAAAAAATAAAGTAATCCTATATTTTTTAATGTATAAAAATATAAAATTAAAATTTTTTTAAATTTCATCAAAAAGACCACAAAAATCTAAAAACTTTTTCCCAGATATATTTATTTTTTTAAATTCATCATGTGCTACTAAGAAAATTAATATATCAGAATTAGATAATGTTTCCTCTATTGAGTAATTCAAGAAATCATTAGATTCAGATATACAAGGATCGCAAAAAAAAGTTTTATTATTTTTACTTAATTCTTTAGCAATTTTTAAAGCTGGAGATTCTCTTAAATCATTTACATTAGCTTTAAAAGTTAATCCAAAAACTCCAATAATAGGATTATTTTGAGTATCCATTTTTTCTTTTTCTATTAATTTATCGATTTCTTTTACAGTCCATTCAGTTTTTAATAAATTAACCTTTCTGGACATCTGCATTAGATTAGTATCTTCTGGAAACTGTGAAATCAAAAACCAAGGATCCAAAGCTATACAATGACCACCCACACCACAGCTAGGTCTCAAAATATTAACTCTTGGATGATGATTAGTAAAATTAATAACTTCATTTATATCTGTACCTAATTTACTAGAAATGATAGAAAGTTCATTTGCATAAGCAATATTTAAATCTCGATAGGCATTTTCGGCTAATTTAACCAATTCAGCAGTTTGAGAATCAGTAACAAATATTTCAGAGTCACAAAGTTTTGAATATATTTCTTTTATTTTCAATGCAGAATATTTATTTATTCCACCAATTATCCTTTTATTTGTACTTATTTCAGCCATTATCCTCCCAGGAAGGACTCTCTCAGGGCAATAAGCCATAAATATTTCATTTTCTTTCAGATTTTTCTTTTTAATAATTGAAGAAAATAATCTTTTAGTAGTTCCGACAGGAGAGGTAGACTCTATTATTACGGCATTTCCTTTTTTCAAAAAAGGAACTATGCTTTCGATAGCATCTTCTACAAATTCTAAATTAGGTTTAGGTATTTTAGGATCTTCTTTTATAGGAGTAGGTACCGCAATAACAAAGATATCTGCATAATCTGGTTTTGTTGATGCTTTAATTTTGCCAGCAGCAACGGTACTTTTAATAATCTCTTGTAAAGATGGCTCTTCAATTGGGGAAATTCCCTTATTAACACTTTTTACAATATCTAAATTTATATCAACTCCTAATACATCAAATCCTTTTGTCGAAAACAAAGCCGCAGTTGGTAAACCAATATATCCAAGACCTAATACGCAACAACTATTCATTTCTATATATTGACAAGATTATTTGATTCACAATACACCATTTTAAGAAAATTTTAGTTGAGTAGTTAATTTTTAAAACTCAAGTCTTTACAATTTTAATAGTCAAATTTATGTTAAAATATGGTTTGATTTTGTTTTCAAAATATTCAATTCTATAAAATATAAATTATATATGTATTAACAAAGGTAAATAGAAAACATTAATCTATAAATGAATTTAGTCCATCTAGTATTTACAATATCCATCACCTTTATCTTTTTAAAGATATCTATTCCAATCTTAAAAAGAAATATGCCTGCAAATCCAACTGAGAGAGGCATGCATAAAGAAAAGAAAGCTTCTAGTGGAGGCATATTATTTATTTTAATTTATATAATTTATGCAAGCTATCAAGAATTTTTTCTTCCTTTTTTTTCCATACCGATATCAATTATTGGTTTAATAGATGATAAATATTACCTCTCCAGAAGGGTACGTTTAATAGCTCAGATAATATCTATAGCTGTCTTTTTATTAACTTCATATTTTATTGGAAATGGAATTTTAGCAACAATTACATCTTTGAAGTATTTTCTTTTTATGTTTTTTTTGTTGTTGCTTATTGGAACTTCAATCATCAACTTTATGAACTTTATGGATGGAATTGATGGCTTAGTCTGCGGATGTATGATTGTTATTTTTTCATTCATGAATTTTGAAATTCATTACCTCCTGCCAATAATAGGAACATTGATTGGATTCCTATTTTTCAATTGGGAACCATCTAAAGTATTTATGGGAGATACGGGAAGCTTATTTTTGGGATCTTATCTCGCTACTTTAATTTTAAGTCAGAATAATATAATTTATATACTAAATTCTCTTATACTATGCGCACCCATATTATTGGATGCTTTGATCTGTATATTAATTAGAATAAGCAAAAAACAAAATATACTTCAACCTCATAAGCTTCACTTATACCAAAGATTGGTTTCTGGGGGTTTCTCTCACTCGCAAGTTTCTTTAATATACATTATGAGTACTTTTTTCTTGGGACTTGTATACCTTACTTCTAATACTTACCTGTTAATCTTGGCATTGATTTTTGTGCTTTCATTTGGGTTATATTTAAATAAAAATTATGCAGAAAGTTTTACATAACCATAAGTTTTTAAAAAAATTTTCTCACAATACTATGATATTAATTTAAAAAATATGACTATTGATTTTGATTATTAAATTCACTTTTCTTATTTAGAGTAATATTATTTAAATGAAATAAAAAAAATAAAAACCTTTTTATGAATATTAAGAATTATCGCGTATTGGTAACCGGTGCGGCAGGTTTTATTGGTGCAGCAGTTTGCAAAAGATTATTAAGTGAAGGGTTAAACGTAGTTGGGATAGATAATATAAATAACTACTATGATATTAATTTAAAAAAAGACAGGCTTAATGAAATTGAAAAAGAATCGAAATTAAATTCCAACTCATGGACTTTTAAGAAATTTTCGATAGAGGATACGCAAAAAATAAACAAATGCTTTGAGGAAATAAAGCCCGAGATTGTAATTAACTTAGCTGCTCAAGCAGGAGTTAGATATTCAATTAAAAATCCTAAAGCTTATATAGATTCAAATATTATTGGATTTACTAACTTATTAGAATGTGCGAAAAACTATGAAATCGAACACTTAATTTATGCAAGTAGCAGTTCTGTTTATGGTGGAAATAAAGTAATGCCATTTATAGA
>MDTE01159871.1_pt1 | contig 11817 bp, 7 predicted proteins | sample 811231 | NCBI WGS metagenome assembly MDTE01 (sample SAMN05326651, study PRJNA326480) | marine metagenome | isolation source: seawater | place: Indian Ocean: Red Sea | collected 2010
ATGGACTTTTATTTGCGGCGCTACGAGTAGGCCTGGCTGGAGGCCCGCCAGCAGCTGGCCCGTTTTCTCAGCTGCCAGCCCGAAAACCTGGCCTACATCGAGAACGCCACGGCCGCCATGAACGTCGTAGCCGCGACAGTGCGGCTGGCAGCCTCTGACGAAGTCGTGTTGACCGACCACGAGTACGGCGCGGTGGCGCGCATCTGGCAACGGGCCTGCCACCAGGCGGGCGCCGCTGATCCGGTCACGGCGCGGCTGCCAGAGCGCATCGAATCGGCCGCACAGCTGGTCGACGCATTGTTTGCCGTAGTCACGCCACGGACCCGCTTGCTGGTGGTCAGTCACATCACCTCGGCCACAGCGGTCACGTTTCCCGTGGCCGAGATCTGCCAGCAGGCACAGGCCCGCGGGATTGCCGTCTGCATCGACGGTCCGCATGCGCCGGGTCAGGTTCCCGTGGCGCTCGACGCGCTGGGTTGTGATTTCTATACGGCCAGTCTGCACAAGTGGTTTTCAGCCCCTCTCGGATCGGGATTTGTCTACGTGGCGCCCGCCTGGCACGATCGCGTGGTCACACCGCAGCTCAGCTGGGGCCGTTTGGAACCGCAGATTCCCCAGCAGTGGTGGGAGGAATTTGTCTGGACCGGCACCCGCGACCCGTCGGCCTATCTGGCCACCACGGCGGCTCTGGAGCTGTTGCGGCGCGTCGGCCTGGTCACCTTCCGTCAGCAGACCCACGAACTGGCCCGCTATGCGCGGGGCCAGCTGGTCGAGCTGACTGGGTTGGAACCGGCGATTCCGGATCATCCCGATTGGTACACCGCCATGGCGCACGTGCCGCTCCCCCCGGGTGACGCTGACAGATTGCAGCGCGCTCTGTGGGATCAGCACCGCATCGAAGTCCCCGTGATTGCCCACCTGGGGCAGCGGGCCATCCGGGTTTCCTGTCACCTCTATAACGACCGGAAGCAGATTGATTACCTGGTCGATTGTCTGCGCACCCAGCTGGCGGCGGAAGTCTGAGCGGCGCCGTGGTGGTGGTGGATGCGGTCAGCTTTGCGGTGGAAGCGGCATGGGGGCGCCGGTCTGCCGCAGCCATTGGGCCAGCTGGCGCTGGAGCCGATCGGCCAATGCCGGCCGCTGGGTGGCCAGATTGTGTTGCTCGCTGAGGTCGTTTTTCAGATCGTACAGTTCCAGGCTGCCGTCGTCGTAGTTGCGCAGCAGTTTGAAGTTGCCAGACCGGATTGCCGATCCCAGTCGATTGTCCATGTGCCAGGCGTAATTGGGGAAGTGAAAGTAGAGCGCCGGGCGGTGCAGCTGGCCGGTTTGCAGCAGCAGCGGCAACATACTGACCCCGTCGCGTGGTTGGCTGGGATCGGGCGCTAGGCCGGCGACTTCCAGGAAGGTGGGAAAGAAGTCCATGCTGATGACCGGTGTGGCGGACGTGCTGCCGGCGGCCACGCGACCCGGCCAGCGGACCAGCAGCGGTACCCGGATGCCCCCTTCGTAGAGATAGCCTTTGGACTCGCGTAGCGGACGACAATCGGAGACACCGGCGAACCCGCCGTTATCACTGGTGAACACCACCAGCGTGTTCTCCCGCAACTGGAGTGCATCGAGCGCTGCCAGTAACCGCCCCACCGCCAGGTCCATGGCCTCGATCATGGCCCCGTAGCGGGTGTCGTTGAGACCCGGTCCGCGGCGATCGGCGTATTTTTCCAGCAGCCGCTGGGGGGCCTGCATCGGCCAGTGTACGGTGTAGAACCAGAGCTGGGCCATCCAAGGTTGGTCTTTGTGTTGGCGAACGAATTCGATCGTTTCGTTGACCAGCCGATCGGGCAGGTACTCGCCCGGTTTCCCATCGGGCAACGTGGCGATGCGATAGGGCGAAAAGAAGCTGGGTGGTCCGCCGTGCGCGGTGCCGCCGACGTTGCGATCAAAACCCTGGTTGAGCGGGGAGAGCGCCTCGGCCACTCGTCCCTGCGGTCCGGCGCTGGGTGCCAGATGCCATTTCCCGAAAAACCCATTGGCGTAGCCGGCCTCGCGCAGCCGCTCCGCGATCGTCACGTAGCGGGCCGCCAATTGGCCGACCAGGGGAGCCGGTTGGGGACGCTGGTCCTGGGGGAAAAAACGGCCCGGCAGGTGGGTTGTCAGGCCGATGCGGGCAGGTGCCAGTCCGGTCAATACGGCGGCCCGTGTGGGTGAGCAGACGGGTGCCGCCGCGTAGGCGTCGGTCAGCCGCATCCCTTGGCTGGCCAGCCGGTCGATGTGGGGTGTTTCGACCAGGCGGTTTCCCTGGCAGGCGAGGTCCATCCAGCCCAGGTCATCGGCCATGATAAAGAGGATGTTCGGTTTCTCATCGGCCTGCAGTCTGAGTCCGCTCCAGCTCAGGGTGAGCAGCACGAAGGTGGTCGCGAGGTGGCGGGCGTGCATGACAGGGAGTTCTCCAAGCGGGCGGGTGGTCAATCAGTCTGTGGGTTTTCGATCCCAGGCGTTCGGTGGGCGCGGGGTGTAACGGGGTCGCGCATCACGGTCTGGCTGATGGGCCAGGATCGCGCGAAACTTGGCCAGCGCCGCGCGATGCGCGGAAGCCGGACTGGTCAGCAGGTTGCGTCGTTCCAGTGGATCTTCGCTGAGGTCGTACAGGGCGGTGATCTGCGGTGCCTTGTCCAGCCAGACCTTGTACCGCTTGTCGCGGAGCACGCGATCGGCGTAATCCTTTTGTCCCCGCACCCCGCGGGCATCGAGCCGGGCCGGACCGTGTCCCATCGCCAGGATCCAGTCGCGCGCCGAGTCGCTGGTCCGTCCTGCCAGCAAGGGAGCCAGCGACTTTCCGTCGATCGTCCGACGCTCCGGTAGCGGCACACCGGCCCACTCAGCGAAGGTCGGCAGCCAGTCGCTGAGGTCGGTCAGTGCGTCGGTCTCCCCCGGGGGCACCCGGCCTGGTCCGTGTACGATCAATGGCTGGCAGACACCCCCTTCAAATTTGGATGCCTTGCCCCCGCGCGGGCGAACACCTCCAATGGTGCCCCGCAGCCGTCCCGTTGTCCCATTGTCGGTGGTGAAGATCAGAATCGTGCGCTGCGCCAGGTCCAGCCTGCGGACTGCCTGGGTGAGCCGGCCGACCAGCTGATCGGTATAGCGGACCATGGCCCGAAACCGATCCGTGGGCCGGCGGACGTCCGGTTCGCTGGGGGTCGGCACGAGCGGGCCATGCGTCAGCGCCATCGGAAAATAGAGCAGCGCCGGTTGGTCTTTGTGGCGGCCCAGAAAATCGATCAAGAAATCGCAGTAGACATCGGGACCGAAGGCGCCTGGCCGGGTCTGGCTGCCACGGCGGGTGTGGATGTAGGGGTCGGCGTAGCGTTCGCGGCTGGCCGGGTTTCCCGTCTCGAAACCGGTCCATACACACCATTCGTCAAAACCGTGGTGGGCCAGTGCGTTGGGTTCGAGGCGAAAATCATTAATCTGCCATTTACCGGCGATCGCCGTGGCGTAGCCCGCCGACTGAAGAATACTGGCGAACGTCGTGTAGGAGCGCCAGTCGAAGTAGCCGACACCCCACCGGGGGACGTCCCAGTGGTTGACCCAGCCGGTCCGCCAGGGGTACTGGCCGGTGAGGAGGGTGACCCGCGTCGGGGTGCACTGCGGCATCGACCAGGCGTTGTGGAACCGCATGCCGTTGGCCGCCAGGTGATCGATGTGCGGCGTCTGGATGCCTTCGGCGCCGTAGCAGGAGATCCAGTCTTTGCCCAGGTCGTCGACCATGATGAAGATGATGTTCGGTTGTTCTGGTGCCGCGGCCACGGGTCGCAGCGCCCCGCAGATTCCCAGCAGTACTCCGCACACGGCCCAGGCCTTGCTCCAGGTCACATGGCGAAGTTGTTGTGTTCCTAGCGCTGCGGAGGGAGCCGGGTTGCTAATTGGCGCGTGTGTCTGTCGCGATCGATGCATCAACGGACCTCTCGACGGGTCGGATTGACAGGTTGTGTCACCAGACTACTGGAACAGGAATCGGCTTCCCATGCCAGTCGCCGTGACTGCGCGGGGAGCGGGTTCCGTCGCTGCACACGGCGGTACTAACAGAACCACACGTGCTGGCGGAAGTTCGTTCGCCAGGCGCGTGCGATCCCATTGTACCGCGAGTGGTGTACTGCGAGTCGTGCACTGCAAGATGATTCCTGCCGCCGGATTTGGATGACAACCCGTGACAACTCTGTTACGGTGTGCCAGATCCCCGGTTGCGGTGGCCGTGCCCGGGAAGCGGGACCGCGCCTGTCTGGGCATGGGAGGATCCACGGGCGACAGTAAAAGGAGGCCGTGGTGAGCATTTGGCGTTGGGCGGATTGGATCGAACCGGTTGCGCCCGAGGCGCGGATTAGCCTGGGCGAGGGGTCAACGCCGTTGATCCGTTCGCAGGTGATCGGACCGCAGGCGGGCCTGCAGAACCTCTTCTTCAAATTGGAGTCCACCAATCCCACCGGTTCGTTCAAGGACCGTTTTGCGGCCGCGGCGATTTCACACATGCGGGCCGCTGGTCGCTCGCGATGCCTGGCCACCTCGAGCGGCAATACGGGTTCTGCGGTGGCCGCTTACGCGGCCGCAGCCCAGCTCGATTGCCACATCGCAGTCGTGGAAACAGCACCCCAGGGAAAACTGCAGCAGATGATGGCTTACGGTGCCAACGTTTTTCGCGTCCGCGGATTTGGCTTGGACCCGGCCTTGTCGGTGAGTACGTTTCAGACGCTCCAGCGATTGGGACAACAACCGGACGCGGCACTGCAGATCAGCTCTTATATCTACAGCGCTGCCGGCATGACGGGTGTGGAGACGATCAGTTTTGAACTGCATGCGCAGCAGGAGTTACCGATTGAGCATGTCTTTTGCCCAGCCGGTGGTGGCGGATTATGCGTAGCCGTGGCCCGCGGGTTTGCCACCCTGGCGCGGGTCGGGGAGCGGCCTCAGGGACCGGCGGTGCATTGTGTGCAACCCGAGGGCAACGACACCATGGCGGGTCCCTTGCGGCGCGGCGCGGCAGCAGCTCAAGAGGTGACTTGTACAACCCGCATCAGTGGTTTGCAGGTGCCGAACATCAATGATGGCCACCTGGTCGTGCAGGAGTGCCGCCCGACCGGTGGGACGGGGCATCTGGTGCGCGACGACCGTGTCTGGGAACTGCAGGGCCAGTTGGCGCGCCAGGAGGGAATTTTCACCGAACCGGCCGGCGCCGTGGCCCTGGCAGGGGCACTGCAGGCTGCCCAGGAGGGACTTGTGGAAGCCTCGGCACCGGTCGTTTGTCTGGTGACGGGCTCGGGCTTCAAGGATGAAGAGGCGGTTGCGCGGATGCTGGATGAGGCAGACTGTCCGATGATCGAGGAAAATCAGTTAGAGACTGTTGTTTAGACGTCTGAAAGTTTCGGGATGCTGGCCCGGCGGCGTGGCGTGACCACAGTCTGATACAAGGAGTGAAAGCATGGACCCACGTTGGATTCACAGTCGTTTGCTGTTCCTGGTGACGGTGGTGGCCGGTTTTGCGGGCCCGCTCACTGCGCTGCGCGGTGAGCAATCCGAGGTTGCTGCGCCGAAACGCCCCAACATTCTGTTTCTCTATCTCGACGATCTGGGTTGGAAAGATACCGGTTTCATGGGGTCTGATTTCTATGAGACGCCGCACCTGGACCAGTTGGCGCGCGGCGGGACGGTGTTTACGTCGGCCTATGCCTGTGCGGCCAACTGCGCACCCTCGCGGGCTGGTCTCTTGTCGGGTCAGTATGCGCCGCGGCATCGGATCTTCAACGTGGGAACGGGACCCCGCGGAGATGCCCGCTTTCGACGCCTGTTGCATGTACCGGGTACCAGAACGCTTGACTCCCGGATCGTCACCTGGGCTGAGGTGCTACGGGATCAGGGTTATGCGACTGGCATGTTTGGCAAATGGCACTTGGGGAATACGCCTGGTCAGCAGGGGTTCAAGACGGCCGTCAATCATCGCAAGTTGCCTGGCTTCAAAGGGCATCGGGGTCCGGAGGGCGCTTACCTGGCCGATGTCCTCACCGAACGGACGATGGACTTTATTCGGGAGCACCGGGAGCAACCCTGGTGCGCTTACCTGGCGCATTTTGCGGTTCATACGCCGCTGCAGGCGAAGCGTTCCCTGCTGGCCAAATACCGGGCCAAACCAGCGGGAAAACTGCACCGGCATGTGGCGATGGCGACCATGATCCAGGCGGTCGATGACGGAGTGGGCCGCATTCGGAAACTGCTTGACGAGCTGCAGCTGGCAGAGAATACCTTGATCCTGTTTACCTCCGACAACGGCGGCTTCGGCCCGGCCACCGACATGGATCCGCTGTGGGGATACAAGGGAACCTACTATGAAGGTGGCATTCGCGTCCCGTTTTTTGTCCACTGGCCGGGAGTGGTGCCTGCCGGGAAAACCTGTGACGAGCCGATCATCGGGGTCGACCTCTACCCGACGTTGCTGGCGGTGGCCGGGGCGTCCACCCCCGATCAGCCGCTCGATGGGAGGAATCTGTTGCCGCTTTGGCGGGGAGAAATCGCGACGCTCGGCGCCCGGCCGCTGTACTGGCATTTTCCGGCCTACCTGCAGAGCTACAAGGTGATCGATGAGCAGCGTGACGCGTTGTTCCGTACCAGGCCCTGTAGTGTCGTGCGGTTGGGAGACTGGAAGCTCCATCAGTACTTTGAAGATGGCGGCTGGGAACTCTACAACCTGCGTGACGACGTCCGTGAACGCCACAATCTGGTCAAAACGCATCCAGACCAGGCCCGCCAGCTCCAGCAGCTACTGAGGGACTGGCAGCGCGACATCGGCGCGCCGCTGCCCGAGCGGCCAAACCCGAAATACGATGCCCAGTTCGAGGCGGCGGCGCTAGCGCGGCGGGCGGCACAGCAAAATCCCTGATGCCAGGGTCCCCCCGCGCTGGGGGCCACGATGCGGCAGTCACGGTTTGGAATCCTTGCGTTGCCGCGCTGCAAGATATATCGTGAAGCCCGACTTTTTCATCCCAAGTCGGATCACAGGAGATGCGAGTCATGGTGCGCGTGACCCCACGATTGCTCAGTTCAATAACCAGTTCAATAACCCGCCCGCTTGATCGTCACCGAGAGTTACCCGCCGCCGCGATCGCCCTGGTCGTGTACCTGGCTGGACTGGCCCCCGTGCCCGCCGAGGATTGGCCGCAGTTTCGCGGAAACAATGCCAGCGGTGTATCCAGCGAAAGCGATGATTTGCCGGTCAAATTTTCCGCGACAGAAAAAGTACTCTGGTCGACGAAATTGGGCGAAGGGGTGGCTTCTCCCGTGATTTATGACGGCCGTCTCTACGTGACGTCGATGGTCGCCGAGCAGAAGTTTGCCGTTTTTGCCTTCGATGCGCGCACTGGCAAGCAGTTGTGGCGCAGCGAATTTGATACCGGTCCGCTGCCGGAAATTACGACGCCCAACACCCATGCGTCGTGTACCCCGGCGGTTGATGGCCAACGCGTCTATGTGCACTTCAGCACGCTCGGGTTACTCGGACTGGATGCGGAGACGGGCAAGCTGGTCTGGAAGCATCCCGTCGCCTTGCCGTTTTACCTGCTGGGTTGGGGTGCGGCGAATTCGCCCATCGTCTACGAGAATATGGTGATCTTCAACTTGGATGACGATTTATCGCCCTTCCTGCTGGCGGTTGACAAGTACACCGGCAAGACGATCTGGCGAAGTGAACGGCCGGAGATGCTGGGGGGGTACGCGGTACCCGTGGTCGTCAAGGCCAGTGGCCGCGAAGACATCGTGGTAGCGGGTAGTGGCAAGCTGAAGGGCTACGACCCGTCGACCGGCAAGGAACGTTGGACTTGCAACACGTTGCTGCGCACCATCATGACTTCGCCGGTAGTTCGTGACGACAAGATTTACGTTTCGCTGCAGAGTTATGGCGATGCGGACCGGGTGCTGAAGTTTGCCCTGCTCCAGTGGAAGGACACAAATCAGGATGGGCGCCTGGAGAAAAGCGAATTCGACAAAGCTTTTTGGGATAAATTTGATCGCGGTGACAAGGATCGCGACGGCTTTCTGGTGGATGACGAAATCGACGATGCCTTTCAGGCCGCCAGCAACCGCGTTGGCGGCGGGAACATCATCCAGGCTATTCGTGGTGGTGGTTCGGGTGATGTGACCAAGACGCACCTGGTCTGGAATCTCGACAACAAGTCACCTTCCAACATTGCTTCTCCACTGGTGGTGGGTGACCAGTTGTTCGTGGTCAAGAAGGGTGGGATTTCAGCCAGTTTTAGCGCTGCGGATGGCAAGAAGCTGTGGTCGAAAAAACGGATTCGCAACCTGGGTAACTACTACGCCTCGCCCATTGCCGGCGACGGCAAGATTTATGTGATGGGAGAAAATGGTTACCTGGTGGTGTTACAGCAGGGCGCCAAACTCAAAATTCTGGGTCGCAACGATATGGGCGAGACGACGGTGGCAACTCCGGCGATCGCCGACAATCGGATCTTTGTACGTACGTTAAACCAGCTGTTCTGCATCTCCAACGAGGCGCGTTGACCGGTTTCAGGACCGGGTGAGGCACAGTGCGTGACTGGCCTGCGTCCAGTACACCGCGACTGGCTGTTTCAGGTTATTGCAATCGACCGGGGGGGGAATCATGATTCGTCAGCTGTTTTCGTTCAGTCTTGCGCTCGCCGCGAGCGGTTGGGTGTCGGCCGCTTCCGCAGCGATCCAGGTTGAGGTTGTTAGGGGAGGCAATGCACCGGCACTGGAACGTCTGGCAGCGGATGAGCTGGCGAGCCAATTTCGCCGACTGTTTGATGCCCAGGTGACAGTGGGGACCCAGCCGACCGACAAGGCCCAGTTACGAGTGCTGGTTGGCAACCCGCAGACCAACCCGGCGGTGCGGGTCGCCGTGGGCGATGGCTGGCCCCAGCTCAGTGACCAGGGCCTGGTCATCCGCAGTCTTGATCTGCCCACCGCCGCTGGCGGTAAACTTCCCGGTCTGGTGGTCGGGGGGGGCAGCCCAGTGGCCACTCTGTGGGCGGTCTATGAGTTGGGACATCAGCGTGGTATTCGCTATCTCAGTCGTGGTGATATTTTCCCGGACGTGGCGGCCGAAGTCGACTTGACCGGCCTCGACATGGTGATCGAGCCGACGCTACGGACACGGACCTGGCGGACTATCAATGATTTTTGTATCGGACCCGAATCGTGGGGTCAGCAGGACCTGAAAGCGTTGCTGCGGCAGCTGGCCAAAATGAAATTCAATGACGTGATGCTGTCGCTCTGGCCCTGGCAGCCGTTTGTGCACTACGAGTTTGGTGGCGTACAGAAACGGACCGCCACGTCCTGGTTTGGCGATCGGTTTCGTGTCGATGGTGACATCCCCGGCAAAACGGTCTTTGGTGGCGCTGCCTTTTTTGAAAATCCTGATCTGGCTGGGAAAACGGATTACCAGTCGCTGACGGCGGCCGGGATTCAATTGTTGCGGGGCGTGATCGATGAAGCCCACCGCCTGGGCATGACCGTTTGCCTGTCGTTGCAGCCCGCCCAATTCACGAAAGAATTTGCCGCCGCCCTGCCGGGATCGAAGGCGGTCCATCAGTTGAAGACGTTGACCATTGGTCCGGGCCCCCAGCAGGGCCCCAGCGATCCGCTCTTGCACAAGCTAGTAGCGACCAAGTTGCGGGCCTACATCGAGACCTACCCGACAGTCGACTCGATCAGCCTGGGTATGCCTGAATTTCCGGAATGGGACGAGCACGCTGAGGCGGCCTGGGACGAGCTCAATGCGGATGGTCGATTGGGAGACATGAAGCTCTCCGATCTGGTCAAGCAGGCGTCTGCCCGGAACATCATCGCTTCGGGAGATCGTGGCGTGCGGGCGTTGCGCGGAAATATTGCCCCGCTGGTGTTTTTCCGCAAGCTGTTCGCCGATCAGGATCTTCTCAAACGCCCTGCCGGTGGGCACGTCAAATTGATTATTCGCTCGATTGACCCGGCGTTGTTCCCGGTGATTGACAAAGTGATTCCACCGGGAGCGGCGACGCTCAATTTTATCGACTATACGGCGCGACGGATTGTCGACAATCGGCAGCTGATCGCGACGCTACCCGCCGACAAGGTAGATAGTCGGCTGATTTTCACGCTGGCTGATGACAACGTTGGCGTGTTGTCGCAGTCCTGTATCAGTAGCTTGCACGAACTGGTTACCGATCTGCGCAAGCATGGCTGGAGTGGGTTTTCCACGCGCTACTGGATGCTCACCGAACTGGATCCGACGTTGCACTATTTGTCGCGAGCCGCTTTCGATGCCGATGTGACACCGCGCTCCTCCCATGACGATTTGTTTGTGGCGGTGACCGGAAAAACCTCTTCGTCGGACCGTCTCTGGCTGGCATTTGAGCACATCGAGCAGGCGACGAACCTGGTTGACCAGCATGCGCTTGGATTCGGTTTTCCGGTCCGCGGGATGATGATGAAGCACTACCAGTCTCAGCCCGATCCGGGCTGGTGGAAGGAAGTCGTGGATCATTACACCGAGGCGATGATCGAGTTTTACCGCAGCTCGTCAGCAGATCCCCACGCCCGCTCCCGTAAGTTGTTATTTTACTACAGCAAACGCAGCGAGTACGTGCTGGAGTATCTCAACGCGGTCCAGGCGTTGCGCGCGGCGGCCGTCGCCAGGAAAGCAGGTGATACCGAGGTGACCATCGAGAAGTTGGAGACCGCGGTGGAACAACTCTACAACAGCATCGACACGCTCAGTGATGTGGTCCGTGACCAGAGCGATCGAGGGTTGATCGCCACACTGGCCAATTTTGCCTTCCGACCGCTAATGGCGGAGTACGAGAAAGTTCTCGATGAATCTGAATCCGAATAGGTGCTGCTGCCCTGCGGACGCCGAGACGGCAGCTGGCGTGTGGCGCCCCCGGCGAGTCCGTGCCGGCTGGATCGTGTGGCTGGGTCTGTGCGTCAGTTTCTGCAGTGGCGTTTTGTCACTGCCCGCGGTGGAACCGCAGGTCGAGTTGCTCTGGCCGGCCGGTGCCCCGGGTGCCTTGGGTGCAAAGCCGGCAGACCAACCTCGCTTGTTGATCCACCTGCCCGCGGCCGGGCTTGCCCGGGGAACCGCGGTGGTGATCTGTCCCGGGGGAGGCTATGGCAACCTGGCCATGGATCATGAGGGGGCCCAGATTGCTGCCTGGTTGAATACCCTGGGGATCGCCGGTTTTGTCTGTGATTACCGGCATCGTGGTAAAGGATATGGGCACCCGGCGCCCCTGCAGGACGCGCAGCGGGCGATTCGCATGGTGCGGGCGCGGGCCACCGAGTTTCGGGTCGACCCCCAGCGGATTGGCATTCTTGGTTTTTCGGCCGGTGGCCACCTGGCCTCGACTGCGGCGACGCACTTTGACGACGGGCAGCCGGCGGCGACGGACTCGGTAGAACGTGTCGGCTGTCGCCCCGATTTCGCGGTGCTTTGCTATCCGGTGATCGCCCTGGGCGAATCGTATACACACCGTGGCTCGCAGCGCAACTTGCTGGGTGCCAATCCCGATCCCCAGCTACTGGCCAGTCTTTCCAGTGAGAAGCGGGTGACCAAACAGACTCCCCCGACCTTTCTCTGGCACACGCATGCAGACCGCGGTGTGCCAGCTGAAAACAGCGTGCAATTTTTCCTGGCGTTACGGCGGGCGGGTGTGCCCGCCAGTCTCCATATTTTTGAGCAGGGTCGACACGGATTGGGTTTGGCGCCGAATGTTCCGGGAACTTCGCAATGGCCACGCTTGTGCGCCGACTGGATGCGGG
>MDTE01122731.1_pt1 | contig 11816 bp, 11 predicted proteins | sample 811231 | NCBI WGS metagenome assembly MDTE01 (sample SAMN05326651, study PRJNA326480) | marine metagenome | isolation source: seawater | place: Indian Ocean: Red Sea | collected 2010
AATAGAAGAAATAAAAAAAATCAAATAACTTGAATTTAATTCAGTTAGATATATCAGCAATAAAACAAAGTGATTCACAAAATAATGCTTATGTCTTAATTCTCAATGAAACAGTTGGGAAAAGACAACTTCCTATTGTAATAGGTTGGTGTGAAGCTCGTTCAATTGCCATTGCCTTAGAAGGATCAGAAGAACCTGAACGTCCTCTAACTCATGACTTGTTTAAGAGTATTGGAGATAAATTTAATATAATAGTACAAAAAGTTGTTGTTCATACATTAATAGAAGGAATATTTCATTCCTCTTTTTATTGCAAAAACACAATCACTGGAGAAGAAGTTGCAATCGATGCGAGAACTTCTGATGCAATTGCTATTTCAATAAGATATGGATGTCCAATTTTTACATATGAAGATATTCTATCGAGAGCAGGTATAATAATAAAAAGTGCTAGAGATCAAAATGAATATAATCTAGATAAATCAATACATAAAGAAAAAAAAGAAAAAAGTAAAGGACTTTCTTCATTAAGTTTAGTTAAACTTAAAAAAATGCTAGCTATTGCCATAGAAAAAGAAGATTATGAACAGGCATCAAAAATAAGAGATGAAATTAATAAAAGAAAAGAGAAAAAATGACAAGATTGATTTTCTTTTTGTTCATATTACTTAGTTTTCATACTTCAGCCGAAAACATCGAAGGAAAATGGAAATTCGATAATATTTTTTACGAAAAAGATAAAAGTAAAAAAAATATCAAACCAGTTTCTACTGATGATTTTATGATTATTAAAAATGACGGTACATTTAGTTATGAATTGAAAAAAGCCAATATAAATGCATCTGGAAGATGGACATTTGATGCAAAAAAAAATCTACTATCACTTTTTTATATTAACACCAAAAAAATGAGTGGAGAAAAAGCTCCATCATTACAAGATATCTTAAGTATAGATACAATTAGATATTATAAAGTTATATTTAAAAAAAATACATTAATCCTTAATGAAAATCAAATAAATTATACATTCAAAAAAGAAGATCTGATTAGTGTGTCTAAAGCAAAACCAACAGAAGGAATTACCTTTAAATCGATATTAAGAGGAACTATTGGTATTTTGGCATTGTTGTTTATAGCTTATTTGTTTAGTAGAAATAGAAAAAAAATTAATTGGAGATTAGTGTTTAAAGGATTATCAATACAATTAATTTTTGCACTTCTTATTTTAAAAGTTCCAATAGTTTACAATTTTTTTAAATTTATTTCAGAACTTTTTACGAAAATAATTTCTTTCACAAATGAAGGATCACAGTTTCTGTTTGGATCTCTGATGGATGAGAATGGCTCTTGGGGATATATTTTTGCTTTCCAAGTTCTTCCAACAGTAGTATTTTTCTCTGCCCTAACATCTTTATTTTACTATTGGAAAATTATACCTAGAATAGTTTATGCTTTTGCATGGATTATGAAAAAAACTCTAAAATTATCTGGACCTGAAAGTGTTGCTGCTGCAGGAAATATTTTTCTTGGTCAAACAGAAGCTCCATTATTAGTAAAACCTTACTTAAATAAAATGACAAATTCTGAAATAATGTGCTTAATGTGTGGAGGCATGGCAACTATTGCAGGTGGTGTACTAGCAGCATTTATTGGCATACTTGGAGAAGAATTTGCAATACATTTAATAATGGCATCTGTAATGTCTGCCCCTGCTGCTGTAGTTGCAGCAAAAATTTTAGTTCCAGAAACTGAAAAGTATGATAATTCTCTAAAAGTCAGCTTAGAAAATAAGATTTCTAATGAACTTGAAGCTATTTCACAGGGAACTATTGATGGACTAAAATTAGCAATAAATGTAGGTGCTATGCTACTAGTTTTTACAGCCTTTATATACCTTGCTAATTATGTTCTACTAAAATTTGGAACTTACACAGACATAAATAGTTGGATTCTAAAAAATACTAGATATCCAGAACTTTCATTCAACATGATACTTGGTTATATAGGAGCTCCTGTTGCTTGGTTAATAGGAGTTTGCAAAGAAGATATGTTTCTTGTTGGACAACTACTTGGAGAAAAAACTGTATTAAATGAATTTGTAGCGTATTTAAATTTTGGAGAGATGAAAAATGAAAATCTTTTTACCGAAAAAAAATCAATAATTATCACTACATATGTTCTATGTGGATTTGCGAATTTTGCTTCAATTGGAATACAAATTGGTGGTATAGGTTCATTAGCTCCAAAAAGAAGAACAGATTTATCCCGATTAGGAATTCTTTCTTTAATCGGCGGAACTTTAGCTTGCTTATTTACTGGCGTAATAGTTGGTATGATTATTTAATTAAAGAAATTATACAAATGAGACAATATTTAGATTTAATGGATAAAGTGATGCAAGAAGGCACACTAAAAAAAGACAGGACAGGTACAGGAACTAAAAGTGTCTTTGGTCATCAAATGAGATTTGATTTATCTAAAGGTTTTCCATGTATTACTACTAAGAAGTTACATTTAAAATCTATTATACATGAGTTACTTTGGTTTTTAAAAGGAGATACAAATATTAAATATCTTAAAGAAAATGGAGTTCGTATATGGGACGAATGGGCAGATGACAATGGAGATCTTGGGCATGTTTATGGATATCAATGGAGAAGCTGGCCAACACCAGATGGTAAGCACATTGATCAAATTCAACAAATAATTGACACATTAAAAAATAATCCTGATAGCAGAAGGATTATTGTCAGTGCATGGAATGTTGGAGAAATTGATCAAATGGCTTTACCTCCTTGTCATGCTTTTTTCCAGTTTTATGTTGCAAATAACAAACTATCATGTCAGCTTTATCAAAGAAGTGCAGACATTTTCTTAGGAGTCCCTTTCAATATAGCTTCATACGCATTACTTACTATGATGGTAGGTCAAGTTTGTGACCTTAAACTAGGTGAATTTATACACACTTTAGGTGATGCCCACATTTATACTAATCACTTTGATCAGGTTAAACTACAATTATCAAGGGACTGTAAAAAATTGCCAAAAATGAAAATTAATCCAGATGTAAAAAATATCTTTGACTTCAAATTTGATGATTTTGAATTAATTGATTACGATTATCATCCTCATATTAAAGGAAAAGTAGCAGTATAATGGCAAATATTATTGTTTTAGGAGCAGGTTTAGTAGGAGGCGTAATTGCTAAAGATTTAGCACTCACACATAATATTACATGTGTAGATATTTCACAGGAGAATTTAGCAAAATTAAACGGGATAAAAACCATATGTTCAGATATTACAAATACAACAAAACTAAAATCATTAATATCAGATTTTGACCTAGTCATTGGAGCGGTTCCTGGTTTTATGGGTTATAAAATGATGAGAGATGTAATTGAATCTAAAAAAAATATTGTTGATATTTCTTTCTATCCAGAAGACCCTTTTGGTCTTGATAAATTAGCAAAAAAAAACAAAGTTATTGCTATTATGGATTGTGGCGTAGCTCCTGGAATGGGAAATATAATTTTTGGCTACCATGATCAAAATATGAAAATAACTGATTATGAATGTTTAGTTGGAGGATTACCTGAAAAAAGAGAATGGCCATTTGAATATCAAGCTGTATTTTCCCCAATTGATGTAATTGAAGAGTATATTAGACCTGCTCGATATGTTCAAAATTCATCTGTAATTATTAAGGAAGCTCTTTCAGACACTGAATTAGTAAATTTTGAAGAAATAGGAACATTAGAAAGTTGGAATTCAGATGGTTTAAGAACATTAATAAAAACTATGTCACATGTTCCAAATATGATTGAAAAGACTTTAAGATATCCGGGTTGTGTTGAGTATTTAAAAGTTTTAAAAGAAAGCGGATTCTTTTCTTATGATGAAATTAATTTAAACGGTCATAAAATCCGACCAATTGATATGACCGCTAAATTATTATTTCCAAAATGGAAAATGAAAGAAGGAGATAAAGATTTTACAATAATGAGAATAATCCTAAAAGGACTAGAAAAAGAAAAACATGTCCAATATCAATACAATTTATTAGACAGATTTCAAGATGATACCATATCTATGGCTAGAACTACTGGTTATACATGTACTGCAGTTGCAAACCTTGTTATTGAAAAAAAATATACTCAAACAGGTATATCTCCACCAGAATATCTTGGGAAACACTACAATTACATTAAAAATTATTTAGCTAAAAGAGGAGTAGAATATAAAATAATAAAGAAAAATATATGAGGGTTTCAATAATTGTCGCGATTTCGCAAAATAATGCAATTGGTAAGAACAATGATCTAATTTGGAAACTTCCAAAAGACATGAAGTTTTTTAAAAATACCACAAAAGGTCATCATGTTATTATGGGGAGAAAAAATCATGAATCAATCCCTCATAAATATAGCCCTCTGCCAGACAGAACAAATATAATTGTTTCTAGAAATCCTAACTATAAGGCAGAAGGATGTATAATTGTTTCTTCTATTAAAGAAGGCCTAAATATTGCTAAAAAAAATAATGATTCTGAACCATTTATAATTGGAGGAGGTCAAATATACAAAATAGCCTTAGATGAAAATTTAGTTGACAGAATGTATGTAACAGTTGTAAAAGAAAAATTTGAAGGAGACACTTTTTTTCCTGAAATATCTTCTGAATGGAAAGAAATAGAAAGAATTGATTGCAAAGCAGATAAAGAACATGCATACGATTATAGCTTTTTAGTATACGAGAAAAATATTTAACTTTACAAATAAAAATATGAGATTTATTAATCTGAAAATTTTAAAAATAAATAATAAAAAAAGCTTAAGAAATATTTTTCTTACAATTTTTATTCTAAATATATTTCTTTTACACTCATGTAAAGATGAAAATGTTATTAAAAATCTTGATCTAAAAAGCACTCAAAGTTGTAATGATTATATTCTTGCACAAACAACATTTAATACAATTGGAACTGTTGTTCAAGATGCAATGTCCTATAGAATACAGGGTCAAAACTATCCAAACTATCAAATTATAAATTCTGATACAACAAATTTAGATACTCTAATAGTAAATTTCGGATCCGAAAATTACTTGTATAACACCTCTCTTTTAAGAGGAAAAATTAATATTACTTACACTGGTGCGTACAGAGACTCCTTATCAGCTGTTACAATTACTTTAGATAACTTCTATCTAAATAACAATCTTATACAGGGAACACAAATTTTACAAAATTTTGGGAAAAATAATCAGGGAAATACTGTGATTAATGTTGCGATTAATGATGCTAGTATTAATACCATAAATGGCACTATTGATTTCAACTCTAATTACCTAATGGAATGGATAGAAGGTTATAGCACATATAATGACATAACTGACGATTCATATATTATTTCAGGTGAGTCATTTGGAAATAATTTAAATGGAAACGATTTTAATTCAAATATTATAAGCCCTCTTCATTATAGTTTAAAATGCTATCCAAATTGTCTAATTGCAAGCGGAGAGGTTGAAGTTAATCCGGTTGGATACTCAAATAGAATAATTAATTTTGGAGACTCAATATGTGATTGCAATGTAAATATTTTAATTGATAATGAAACCTACCCTATCACTATTTATCCTTAAGCAGCTTTCATTTTAAATGATGAAACCTTAGAAAATTGCTCCTTAACATAACTAGAAGTAATTGTTAGTTTTTTCTTGGATGAATCAGATGGATAATGAAACATTGCATCAAGCATAACTGCCTCACAAATTGACCTTAATCCTCTTGCTCCTAATCCAAATTCTACAGCCTTTTCAACAATAAAAGTAATTGCTTTATGATCAAAAATTAACTCTACCCCCTCCATTTTGAATAATTTTTGGTATTGCTTAATAAGAGCGTTTTTTGGCTCAATTAATATTCTCTTTAAAGCTTTTTTATCTAATGGATTTAAATGTGAAACAACTGGCATTCTTCCAATTAACTCTGGAATTAAACCAAAAGATTTTAAATCTTGGGGAGAAATATACTGCAACAAATTTTCTTTATCAATAGAATCTTGATTTTTTGATTTAAAACCAATTGATCTAGAATTCATTCTCTTAGAAATGTGCTGCTCAATTCCATCAAATGCGCCCCCACTAATAAAAAGAATATCCTTTGTATCTAAAGCAATCATCTTTTGATCAGGATGTTTTCTTCCACCCTGCGGGGGGACATTTACTACTGTCCCTTCTAAAAGCTTTAACATTGCTTGCTGCACACCCTCTCCACTAACATCCCTAGTGATAGATGGGTTGTCGCTTTTTCGAGCTACCTTATCAATTTCATCAATAAAAACTATTCCTTTTTTTGCCTTTTCAACATTATAATCTGCGGCTTGTAAAAGACGTGTTAGAATACTTTCAACATCCTCTCCAACATAACCAGCCTCAGTAATAACAGTTGCATCAGCAATACAAAATGGAACATTCAAAAGCTTAGCAATTGTTTTTGCTATTAATGTTTTTCCAGTACCTGTCCTGCCAACCATAATAATATTTGATTTTTCTATCTCTATATCATCAGATTTATCAAGTTGCATTAAACGTTTGTAGTGGTTGTATACTGCAACTGAGATTACTTTCTTTACTTCATCTTGACCGATAATGTAATCATCCAAATAATCTTTAATTTTTCTTGGCTTAAGTAAATTAAAATCATTACTAATTTTACTTGCAGAAAGTAAATCTTGCTGAACTATGTTATTAGCCTGAGTAATGCAAGCATCACAAATATGTGCGGAATTTCCAGCAATTAATATATTAGTATCTTGTTTATTTCTGCTACAAAAAGAACAAAAAACTTTTTCTTCTTCCATTATTTTTTTCTATCTAAAACTTCATCAATCATACCGTATGATTTTGCTTCTTCAGAAGTCATCCAATAATCTCTATCACTATCTTTCCAAACTTTATCAAAATCTTGTCCTGAGTGTTCAGCAATAATATGATACAACTCATTTTTTAACTTTTTAATCTCATTAGCTGTTATCTCTATGTCTGATGCTTGACCTTGAGCACCACCTAATGGTTGATGAATCATAATACGAGAATGTTTAAGCGCTGTTCTCTTTCCTGATGCGCCCGCACATAATAGAACAGCACCCATAGAAGCAGCCATTCCAGTACAAATAGTTGACACATCAGGATTAATGTACTGCATAGTGTCATATATACCCAGTCCAGCATATACGCCTCCTCCAGGTGAGTTTAAATAAATTAGAATATCCTTCTTATTGTCTACTGATTCTAAAAATAAAAGTTGTGCTTGAATTATATTTGCTACGTAATCATTTATAGGAACACCTAAAAATATAATTCTATCCATCATAAGTCTAGAAAAAACATCCATACTAGCCACATTCATTTGTCTCTCCTCAATAATAGTTGGTGAAATATAGTTTGCATAAGCTGAAGTGAAACTACTCGTATGCAAGCTACTAATTCCTTTATGTTTAGTAGCATATTTTTCAAACTCTTTTTTATAATCCATAATGATTTAGTTTATTTTTTAGATGCTAATTTAACAAAATCATCATAAGAAATACTTTTTTCTTTTAATTTAAATTTGTCTTTGTAGATCAGTAATGTTTTTTGATCATATATTTGATCATATATCTTTTTTCGTTCATCATCATTTTGAAGAATATTATTAACAATCTCATCTAATTTGGTTTCATCATCATAAATTTGACCGTATTGCTTCATCTGAATTTTAACTAAACCCTTAACATGATTTTTCACTTCATCCTCATCAACTTTCAGTTGATATTTTTCTATAATTTTATTTTCAATTAATTGCCACTGTAGACTTTTTACATAATTTTCATAATCTCTTTCCAAAACAGCAGGATCAAGTGGCTTCTCAGAATTTTTCAATAACCATTTCTTCAGAAAATCATCTGGCATTTCTAACTTTAATTTACTTAGTAAATAAATCACCACATCATTTTTAAGCATTCGATCACTTTCTATTTTAAACTGTGATTCTGCCTCTTCTTTGATTTTTAATTTGAACTCTTTTAAATTTTTAACATTCCCTTTACCATATACTTTCTCAAATAAGTCTAAATTCAAATCTGCAGAAGACATCCTGTTTATTTTATTTACAATAAATCTAAATTGATTAAACTTCATTTGTTTGATATCTTCCTGTTTTATATTTAACATTGCTGCTAGATCCGAAAGGTTCGTAAAGGACTTTTTAATATCTAAATCAATAACATCTCCTTTACAAACACCAATAAATTTTTTCTTAATTTTTTGATCTGATATATAATCCATTGAAACAGTAGCATCATTTTTTATTCCGTTCTTAATGATTTCTTTATTATCATTTAATTGCTGGATATTACAAAAAATTAAATCTCCATCCATAGAGATATCAGGATTTATCATCTTTCCATTTCTTTTTGCGATATCATCACAATATTTATCAATTAGTTTTTTGTCAACATTAATATTATAATAATCTAATTTATCATTATTGGAAATATCAACATCAAATTTGGGAGCAAGCCCTACTTCATATTTAAACAAAAAATCTTTATCTTGATCCCAATTAACATTATCCTCAATACTAATAGGAGATCCAAGAATTTGCAATTTATCTGATGATATATATTTATATAACTCAGACTGGATTAACTTATTTACTTCATCTATTAAAAGGGCCTTTTTATATTTTTTAATAATAATTTGCATTGGTGTTTTCCCTTTTCTAAATCCAGGTACCTGCGTAGTTTTTTGATAATTTTTAAGATTTTTTTCGACTTGTTCTTTATAATCCTTTTCAATAATCTTCATTGATATGACTGATACTAAATTTATAGGATCACTATGAGTAATTTTCATTTTTTTTATTTTTTGGTGGACGAAAATACATATATTTATCTAGATAATTAACTTGAATAAAACAAAAAAACCTCATTATTAATACATGAGGTTTTAAGTGCGGGTGAAGGGACTCGAACCCCCACGCCTTGCGGCACTAGATCCTAAGTCTAGCGCGTCTACCAATTCCGCCACACCCGCTTCTTCGACAAAGATATTACTTTTTAACATTTATATTACAAAACATAGTTTAAAGATTATTTTATAGTAAAAAAAGTTAATTTTGTCTAAAAATATTATACATGAGTTTATCAATAAAAGGAAAGTTAAGTAGAAAGTTAAGTATTGAAAGTGGAACATCAAAGGCTGGAAATGAATGGAAAAAGCAAACATTTATTTTAGATACAGGATCACAGTATAATCCCGAAATATGCTTTCAACTTTTTGGTGAAGAAAAAATTGAGATGCTTAAACAACATAACGAAGGAGATCAATTAGAAGTTTCATTTAATTTATCCTCAAAAGAGTATAATGGTAAATACTTCCACAATATTGATGCTTGGAGAATTGAAAATTTAAATTCTTCAACTAATGACGACTTACCACCAGAGTTTAATAGTGAAAAAGTCGAGGAGGATGATCTTCCATTTTAGATGTCCATAAAAAAAAAATATAACTTTTTACCTTCTCCATTCACTATAGCTGTTTTACTTACTATAGTTACCATAATAATTGCTTTAGTATTTGGAGAGAGATCTAAACAAGGTAATCATTTTATTAATATTTTAACATTTTGGGAAAACGGTCTTTGGAATTCTAGCCTTTTAGAATTTGCAATACAAATGATGCTAATGCTGGTTTTAGGTCATACTTTAGCATTAAGCAAACCTGTAAAAAGATTTGTGCATAAAATTGCAAAATTCTGTACTAACACAGAGACAGCTGCCTCAATTGTGACTTTTTTTTCTCTATTAGTTTCCTTATTCAACTGGGGATTAGGATTAGTTTTTGGAGCAATATTTGTTCGAACAATTGGTGAATACTGCGAAAAAAATAACATAAATATAAATTATCCTTTAGTAGGAGCAGCAGGTTACTCTGGAATGATGATTTGGCATTGCGGAATTTCTGGATCAGCACCAATTAAAATAGCTGAAAAAAATCACTTTTTAGCTGAAGAAATGGGAGTGATTTCTATGTCTGAAACTATTTTTTCAACTATGAATATTACTGTAATATTAACCTTACTTGTTATCTTACCAATAATGATGTACAGGTTAGGAAAAACGAAAAACATTAATAAAAAATACACACAAATTAAAAAAGTGCATGATGATAAATTAGATGATAAAAACACTGAGGGATTGAATCATAGTATTTTACTTGCAACGTTTTTCGGAAGTTTAATTTGTTTTTATGCCTTTTACAAAGGATTTATTTTGCCTGAATCATTTAGTTTACAAATAATTACTCCTAACTATATAAATATTATTCTGCTAGGGCTAGCTATTTTAATGCATAAAAACTTTTACAACTTTTTACAGGCAGTAAATAATGCAATTGTTGGAGCTTCGGGGATTTTAATTCAATTTCCTCTTTATTTTGGAATTATGGGTATTATGAAAGATACAGGAATGATTCAAATGATGTCTGATTTTTTTGTCAATATCTCTGATAAAAATACATTTCCAATTTTAACATTTATAAGTTCTGGAATTGTTAACATTTTTGTTCCAAGCGGAGGAGGTCAATGGGCAGTTCAAGGCCCAATAATTATCGAAGCTGCCTCTCAACTTGAGATTAGTTTTCCAAAGGCTGTTATGGCATTAGCTTATGGAGATCAGATAACTAATATGCTTCAGCCTTTCTGGGCCTTACCATTATTAGGCATAACAGGTCTAAAAGCAAAAGAAATTTTTCCATATTGCTTATATATTCTTGTAGCTGGATCTGTTGTATATATATCTGCTCTATTAATTTTTTAGAATTGATTAACTTATGTATTTATGATCAAATGCATCTCGCAATCCATTACCAAGTAGCATAAAAGCCAAAACAAAACTCATAATCGCAATTCCAGGAATAATTGCTAAATAAGCTTTATTCATTACGATATACGAATAGTGATCTTTGATCATTGATCCCCAACTAGGAATTGGGGGTTGAGCACCAAGACCTAAAAAAGAAAGACCAGATTCTACGAGAATAGCTGTTGCAAAATTTGCTGCAGAAATTACAATTATTGGTGCTAGTATATTTGGCAAGACATGTTTGTAAATTATTCTAAAGGAACTAAAACCTAAAATCTTTGCTGATTCTACATATTGTAATTCTCTCTCAAGTAAAACTTGTCCTCTGACAATTCTTGCTACTTCAACCCACATTGTTAATCCTATAGCTATAAATATTTGCCAAAATCCTTTTCCTAAAACTAAAGAAATTGCAATGACAATTAATAAAGTTGGAATACTCCATATTACATTCACAAACCACATTATAATTGCATCTATTTTTCCCCTATAATAACCAGCTAACAATCCTAAAAAAATACCAATTAATAATGAAATTAAAACAGAAATAAAGCCAACAGCCAATGAAATTCGAGTTCCCAGAATAGTTCGGCTTAAATAATCTCTCCCAAACTTATCTGTACCAAACCAAAACACCTGATTAGATAAACTATAGTTTCCATGATATTTTTTCTTTAATTCTGTATCATATTCTAAAAATTCAATGCTATTTTTTGTTTTTTTTATTACTTTTTTAATTGGCACTCGATCTCTGAATTCTTTTTTACCAAAAAACAAAGATTTTAAGCTTTTCTTTTCATTTTGATCTTGATTGTGAAAATTTAAAAAAGTTACGCTTGAAAGAGGCTTCTTTATGGCTAAATTTAAATTCATTTCATTAGCATTTTTGCTAGAGTCAGGACTAATT
>MDTE01001557.1_pt1 | contig 11815 bp, 13 predicted proteins | sample 811231 | NCBI WGS metagenome assembly MDTE01 (sample SAMN05326651, study PRJNA326480) | marine metagenome | isolation source: seawater | place: Indian Ocean: Red Sea | collected 2010
AAAATGGCTTCATCATACAAAGAGCCAGGAAAATAATTATTTTCTGTAGCTAATACATTTTAAGGTATCAGTGAATTTTATATGGTTTTTATACTTTAATTTAATTTCACTGATACCAAGATTTATTTCTTTATCACTCATATTTAATAAGCATGAAATGTATCTTTCCCTAATCATTCTTACATATTTTTGTTTAGAGATATTTACTTTGAAGTTAAAGTTTGTGTAGCTTATTTTTTTTAAGTTTTTTTTTATTATCTTAAATAAATTTTCATCTCTTTTTAAACTTTTTTCTAAATTTTTTCTCATTTTTTTAAAACAAGGAATTTTGTTATTTTTTGTTTTTAGTGAAAAAATTAATATTTTGCCTTTGGGATTTAACCTTTTTTTAGCAAGGTTTAGAAGGTTGTTAGACTTGGTTTTTGTAAAAAAATGAATAGTTTGTTTGATTAAGATTAGATCATATTTTCTTTTTTTCTTTAAATATTTTAAGGCATCAATTTTCTTAAATACAATATTCTTTTTTACATTCTTATTTGCAATAACATCAATTCCTACGGGATTATTTTTAAATTTATATTTCTTTTGTAGAGCACTAATAATGTTTGCTCTTCCACATCCAACATCTAATATTTTCGAATTTTTATTTAAATTAATTTTTGTTTTAAGAAATTTATTAAATTCAGATATATATGATTTAGATGATAACCAGGTTTTATTATCCCAGTTTCTTAATTTCCTACTTTTTTTCATTTATAAAAGATAAGATTTTTTTAACAAATATCTCAGAGTGATATTCTTCCGTCAAATGAGATGCCAAATCACCTTTTTCATATATCTTTGATAAATCATATTTTTCGAAATCTAATTTAGACATATTAAAATGAATAAATCTTTTATCTTTATACTCTACTAAAACATCATCTATGAGATCTGATACACTTACCGCATAAGATTTATCAAAATGATATCTATGAGGAAAACTTACCAAATAAATTTTTTCTAAAAGTTGATCGTTCTTTAATACTTCTAAATAAGAAATTAAGGAATTCTTTAAATTTTTTTTTGATTTAGGATTATCTTTTACCAGTTCTTTTCGTATATGCTTAAAGCTGCACTTATGATCATTCCTTTTTTTATAACCAAAATTAATGATTTGCATCATTTGATTAAAGTTTCTTTGTGCGAAATAATTTATTTTTTTGTAAGGAAATTTTGAGATTTGTGAAAATTTACTTTGAAAATTCAAATCTGAATACATGTATAGTTTTGTATAGTCATAGGTTGCTCTGGTATATTTTTCATTTTTAATTTTAAGCAGAGAACCATTTTTTGAATAAACTTTATTCTTTTTATATCTACAAAACTCATCACCAATATCTGTATGGTCAATATATATTAAAATAAAATTAGGATTTATATTATAATCTCTTTTTAAAATTTTATACTGCAAATGCATTAAACTTGGTGCAAAAGATGTAATCCCAGCGTTATAAAAATTTAAATTTTTATTCAGCCCATAGTTTCTAAAAAGTGTCTCAGATTTTTTATATTCTGATATACTTTCTATCCAAGAGTCGCCCTGCAAAAGAAAAGATTTAACGTTTTTGTCTTCAAAATGAATAGTTGAAAATAGGTAATCGTTTTCAATTTTACCCCATCTGTCAACATCTCTTAAATGATGAAGCTTTTCAGAGTATTTTTTATGAAATAAAAAATCTTTTTTATTTTTGAATAGTAGGCTTTTATTTTTATTTATTTCAATTAAACCCCACACACCAAATAAAACATAAGTAATTAAAAATACTAAACTAATTGAAATATATTTAAAAATGTTTTTTTTCATCTATTAAATAAATGTTTCTATTAATTATGATATACTATATGATTAATTAAATGAAATCTTCTAGCACACCAGATATACCTAATTCTTTAAATGAACACTGGATGCCGTTTTCTTCAAATAAAGATTTTAAAAAAAATCCAAGATTAATTGCTAATGCCAAGGGCGTATACCTACATACTCATGACGGGAACACTTTGATTGATGGTAGTTCTGGTCTTTACTGCAATCCTCTTGGTCATGGTCGTAGAGAAATAATTGACGCGATAAAAAATCAACTTGAAAAACTAGATTACACAATGCCATTCCAACAAGGTTATGGGGGATCTTTTGAATTGGCAACTAAGATTGCTCAAAAAACTCCTGAAGATTTAAATAGAATTTTTTATACAATTTGTGGTTCAACTGCAGTTGAGACAGCAATTAAAATAGCAGTTGCCTATTTTAAAGCGAAAGGCGATTCAAATAGATTTCGATTCGTTGGTAGAGATAGAGGGTATCACGGAATGAATATAGGTTCGTTAACTGTTGGCGGAATTATGAATAATGTAAAAGTATTTACTAATGTCTTAATGCCAGGTGTAAAACATATGAGACACACTTTTCTTCCTGACCATAAATTTGTGAAAGGGCAACCAGAAACAGGAGCTGAACTGGCAGATGATTTAGAAAAAATTGCTTCTGAGGTTGGAGGAGAGAATATAGCAGCATGCATTGTGGAACCTATTGCCGGATCAACTGGAACTCTAGTACCACCAATCGGTTATTTACAAAGATTAAGAAAAATATGTGATAAGTATGGTATACTCTTAATTTTTGATGAGGTAGTAACGGGCTGGGGAAGAACAGGTTCAGCTTTTGCTGCTCAGGAATTTAAAGTTACTCCAGATATCATAACAATGGCAAAAGCTACAACAAATGGAATAGTTCCGATGGGTGTCGTAGCCGTTAGAGAAAAAATTTATGATCAAGTAATGGATGCGTCGCCTGAAGGAACAATAGAATTGTTTCATGGTTACACATATTCAGGAATTCCTGTTGCTGTATCGGCAGCATTGGCTGTACAAGAAATTTTTGAAAAAGAAGATATTTTTAATAGAGTAAAAAATTTATCTAATTATTTTCAAGACGGACTCCATTCATTAAAAGATTTAAAATGTATTGAAAGTATAAGAGGTTATGGTCTTTTAGGAGGAATCGATATTCAAATGAGAGATAAGCCAGGTAAAGCCGGTTTCCGTGTCTATAAAGAATGTTATAAAGCTGGTTTAAATATAAAACCAACTGGAGACGCTCTAATAATAGCCCCTCCTTTTATCTGTGAGAAAAAACACATTGATGAAATTGTTGAAAAACTTAGAAAAGGAATTTCAAATTTTGCAAAATCTTAACTAATATTAATTGAATTTTAATCATTTTGGGTCAAAAGGATTTTACGAACCCAAATTGCTCATCAGTAAAGTTTATTTTCATCAAATTTATTGATTAGATCAATCTAATGAGTGCGGAGTATAAATTTAAAAATCATCTTCAAAACGAGGAAGAAACTAGAACACAGAGCAAGGTTAGATTAACCGATCTTCTTTCGAGAATAAATGAAGAAAAAAAAATAGAAAGAAATCGAAATTTAGCTTTAAGTGTTGCAGCGGTTTCAGCTGTAACAGTTTTTGGAATAATTCTTACATTATAATAAATTTTCATTAATTCATTAATAAGAAGATTAAAATCCCTAGAACCTAGCGATATAGTGGCTATTGTCATTTTATAGCTTTATTGTAATACATTGATTAATGAATATTGCTTTTTATTGTAACGAAATGAATTTACGCGGTGTAGCTAATTCAACTTATTTATTTGCATTGTATAATAAAAAACTTCTTAAGAATAAATCAATAATTTTTTACAATAAAGAAAATAAATTTAATAAAAAAATTATAATAAATAAGTTTAAAAAAAAATTTAAAACAATAGGAATTTCAAATTTTACTGAAATAGATAATTTTAAGTTTAAATTAAAATTAGATTATATTTATGTTCAAAAAGGCGGAGAAAAAGACTCGTGGCAGTCTAATAATATTGAAACTTTAATTCATGCTATTTACCCTCAAAAACTTAACGAAGTTCATGGAGATAGCTACGTATATATTTCAGAATGGCTAAGCCAAAAGTTTTCAAATAATAAGATTCCCTTTGTACCACTGATAATTCCTCAAAACTTATCAAAAAATAATTTAAGAAAAAAACTTAATATAAAAAAAAACCATCTTGTTTTTGGTTGTCATGGCGGTGAAAGTAGCTTTGACTTAAAATTTGTTAAAGATTTGCTAAATAAAATAGTAAAAAAAAACAAAAACCTTTTTTTTATATTTCTTAATATAAATAAATTTTGTAATCACCCTAATATAAAATTTTTAAAAGGCTCAGCCGATGAAACTGTAGTTCAAAAGTTTGTAAATAGTTGTAATGCAATGATTTATGGCAGAAGTTTAGGTGAATCATTTGGTATTTCATGTGGTGAATTTGCTGCTCAAAATAAACCAATTATTTCGTATCGATTTAATCGACATAGAGCTCATAGGCATAATATATCTGATGGACAATTTTTTGAATACGGATCTTACAAAGATCTTGAAAAAATATTACTTAATTTCAAAAAATTAAAAACTAATAAGAATTTAAATAATAAATATAAAAATTATTCGAAGAAGAGAGTAATGCAAATATTTAAGAAAAATTTTCTGTTAAAAAGGGAGAAAACCATTTTTACAATGAAAGATTACCTTGTAAATCTTTGCGCAAGAATTGAATTAAATTATAATTACTTAAGACACAAAATCTACAATCATTATTACAATTTTATTGAGTCAAAATTTTATTAATTGAATAAGAAAGAAAATGATATAGAATTGAGTTTTTGGCGAGGTAGCTCAGTTGGTTAGAGCACAGGACTCATAAGCCTGGGGTCGGCGGTTCGAATCCGCCCCTCGCTACCAAAATGATGAAAAATAGATATAAATTTTTTTTAAAAAGAATACTTTACTATTTATACGGAGAAAAATTTTACAAAAGATTAGATTATAATTGGGAAAAATTTCCTTCAAGGTTTGAAATAATTCAAAATATTATTACTCAACAAAAATATAATAATTATTTAGAAATTGGATGCGATAGAAATGAAAATTTTTCCAAAATTAACATCCAGAATAAAGTTGGTGTAGATCCGCTTAGAGGGGGCACATTAAGAATGACTAGTGATGTTTTTTTTAAAAATAATATCAAAAAATTTGATTTGATCTTTTTAGATGGACTTCATACTTATGAGCAAACAATTAAAGATATTGATAATTCATTAAAGATCTTAAATGAGAGAGGTGTCATATTAATTCATGATTGTTTACCAAAAAAAATTTGGAATCAAATTGTGCCAAGAATGTATGGTCATTGGAATGGGGATGTATGGAAAGCAATTGTGCATTCTAGAACATATCACTATGCAGACACTTACACATGTATAGCTGATCACGGATTGGGAATTATATTTAAAAGAAAAAACAAAAATATACTTAAAACAAATATAAGTAATTTTAAAGATTTAAAGTTTAAAGATTATTTTATTAATCACAAATTGTATATGAATCTAATCGATCACCAAAAACTTAAAGAATTATTTTAAAAATTTACTATGAAAATGTTTTGTATTACTATTAATAATAATCATTGTGATAAAATAAAAAAACTTGGATATTTACCTGTGGGTTTAGGCACGGATATAACCGACCCAGAATTTCATAGAGATAACACACAAAGCAATATAGCAGAAAAAAACCCTTTTTATGGAGAATATACTTATCATTATTGGTTATGGAAGAATAAAAAAATTGAACTTCAAGATGAGTGGATAGGATTTTGCCAATACAGAAAATTCTGGACTAAAGATTTAAAAATCAACAATGATAATTCTTTAAAGAGTTTGAGAGAAAATATTTTAAGTGAAATACCAAACGAACTTAAAAATTTTGAAAGTATTTTAGGCGAAGAATTGTTTATAAATCAATTACGAATCTCTAAATTTCTCAAGAAAAATTTTATAAAAATTTTAAAGAATCCTTCTCTTCTTTTCGATAAAAATAAAAGGAATATAAAATTTCATTTTGATATGATGCATGGAGAGGGAAACTTAGATATAGCTGTTAAGCTTTTGCCTGAAAATGATCGCGATGATTTTTATAATTTTGTAAATTCAAAATTATCATTTAATCCACACAACATGTTTATTTGTAAATCACCAATAATACTTAATGAATATTATAACTCAATTTTTCCCTGGCTTGAAAAGTGTGAAAGTAAATTTGGCTTTAATTTAGAAGGTTATGGTTTGAAAAGAATATATGGTTTTCTTGCAGAAAGATATATGTCGTTTTGGTTCAAGAAATATACAAAGTCAACTACATTGCCAATAATATTTAAGGATATTTCCGAATTAAATTAATTAAAGGCTTTTAAATTTTTTTTTAAATTCCTGAAATGATAAAAGATTTTTATCCTTTTTTGAAACAATAAGCCTCTTTTTTGGCCACTTAATCTTTAGATCTTTATCATCATATCTTATTCCATGCTCATTCTTTGGTGAGTAATAATTATCAAGCTTATAATAAATAATATTTTCTTTATCAAAGCTGTAATACGCGTGAGCAAATCCAGCTGGAATATATAAACTTATAGCATTTTTCTTGGACAGAATAATCTTATAAACTTTTCCAAATGTTTTAGATTTTTTTCTTAAATCGATTACAACATCTAAAATTTTTCCTTTTACCACATTTACGTATTTCGATTGTTTAAACTTAGTTTGAAAGTGAAATCCTCTTAAAACATCTTTTTTAGACGTAGTACAATAATCAAATACAAATTTTCTTTTTAAAATTTTATCATTGAATGTTTCTCTTAGATTACCTCTATTATCAGAATTGTTTTTTTGTTTTACTATTAATAAACCCTTTAAACTTGTTTTTTTAATTTGCATTTTTGAGTAAACCTTTTAATTTTTTTAAACTCATGTCAGTTCTTAAAGGAAATTCTCCTTTTGAAAAGATCTTTTTAACTTTTTTATTATTTTTTCTTGCAAATTTATAAATAGATTGAGAAACACCTCCCACATTAATCACACCTTTTTTATTTAATATTTTTAAAATTATTTTAGCTGCATCTTCCTGAAAGATAAAATTAGATTTTACATTAGCAAAAGCTTTGGAGTGAACAAAAGGCTTTTCAGTCATGCAAAGCCGCACAATCAAAGAATTTTTATACATTTGAACAGCACACTCGCCGCCAAGTTTTGACCACGAGTAATTATTCCACGGCTTCAAGGGATCATTTTCAGTATATCCACCTTTTTTTCCTGGATACACATAGCTTGTTGAAAGATAGATAACTTTAATTTTTCTTTTAGAAGCTTGGTTAACAATATTACAAGTACCAATTATATTTAGATTTATACTTTTTGATATATTTTTCTCATGAACATTCATTGGTCTTGAAAGCCCAGCAAGATGTAGCACAAGTTTTGGTTTAAACCTTTTAAAGTTATTTAAAATCGACGTTGTTGAAAGTACATTAAGTTGTTTTTTGTTTCTAAAAATAAATTTATATTTGGAATTAATTTTTTTTAAGATTTTTGCAAATCTTCCATCTGAACCTGTGACAAGTATTTTTATCATTAATTTATTAAAGATTTTAAATATTTTGAATAATCACAGTTCCCATAAAATAATATTGATTTTTTAATATCCTGCTTATTAATCCAATTATTTTTGTAAGATATTTCTTCTAGGCAAGCAATTTTCAAGCCTTGTCTATTTTCTATAGCTGAAATAAAATTTGAAGCATTATAATAATCTTTAACATTACCAGTATCTAACCAAGCACCACCTCTACCTATAAGATCAGCAGATAAAATATTTCTTTTTCTATAAATATTAAGAAGATCTATAATTTCCAACTCACCTCTTTTTGAAGGTTTCAACCTTTTTGAAAATTCAACCACTTTATTATCAAAAAAGTAAAGTCCGGTGACTGCTAAATTTGATTTTGTTTTTTTTGGCTTTTCAACAAGACTAACGACTTTATTTTTGTTATTTAATTGAGCTACACCATAATTATTTGGATTTTTAACGGGGTGTAGAAAAATCTTAGCTCCCTTTTTAAATGAAATATTTTTTTTTAAAATTTTAGTAAGACTTTGACCGTAAAAAAAATTATCCCCTAAGATTAGCGAAACGCTATCTTTTCCTATAAACTTTTCTCCAATAGTAAATGCTTCAGGCAAACCAGTTGGTTTTGATTGTTCCTTATATTCAATTCTTATCCCAAGATTATTTTTTTCAGGTAAGATTTTTCTAAACTGGTTTAGCTGTCCCTTATTTACAATAATCAAAATATTTTTAATACCTGCTAACATTAAAATTGAAAGCGGGTAAAAAATTAAAGGTTTATCGAATAAGGGAAGAAGTTGTTTGTTTACAGCTTTTGTAAGCGGGCTCATTCTTGAACCTATACCACCAGCTAATATAATTCCTTTTTTTATCATATTTTAAGACCTAATCTTTTTTCATATTTTTTTTTCGAAATTTGTTTTAAAAATTTCTTATTTGAAAAGTACCATTTAATTGTTGAAGCTAAGCCTTGATCAAAATTTATTTTTGGACGCCATTTTAGCTCTTTCAAAATTTTCCTATTATCTAAAGCATATCTAAAATCATGGCCAGGCCTATCTGCAACAAATTTTATTTTAGTTTTTTTGTTTATTTTAATTCCTATTGACTTACAAATTTTTAAGATTTTTTTTACTAGATTAAGATTATTCATATTTTTTCCAGAGCCAACATTGTAACTTTCTCCAGGTTTACCTTTTAAATATAGCGTTAATAAGGCTTCACAATGATCATCTACATGTATCCATTCTCTTGAATTTTTGCCTTTTGCATAAATTGGTAGAGCCTTATTATTAAAAATATTTGATATTATTTTTGGAATTAATTTCTCAGGAAATTGATATGGGCCATAATTGTTACAACAATTAGAAATTACTGCATTTATTTTATAAGTTCTAATGTAGGATTTGACCAAATGATCTGCACTAGCTTTCGATGCTGAATAAGGTGAACTTGGTTCATATTTAAAATTCTCATCGGATCTTTTACTTATGCCAATATCTCCATAAACTTCATCAGTAGAAATATGAATTAACTTTAATTCAACCCCCCTTTTTTTTAAAAATCTTAATGACTCTAGTAAATTAAAAGTTCCATTTATGTTAGTATGAATGAATGCTTTTGGGTCATCAATTGATCTGTCAACATGAGTCTCTGCAGCTAAATTAAAAATTGCCTTTGGTTTAATCTTTTTAATTATTTTTACAAGTTTAATCTTATTATTAATATCTAATCTAAAAAATTTATAATTTTTTTTATTTCTTATAGAGTCATCGTATTTATTTGAAGAATATGTAAGCTTATCAATGTTTATTACATAATATTTTTTCTTTATCAAAAAATTTACTAAATTACTTCCAATAAAACCTGATCCGCCTGTAACAATGATTTTTTTCATAATATAATTTTAGAATTATACGATTAATGTGATAAATTAGTAAAAGAATTAGCTTTCAAAATCAAATATTATTATTTTATGGAAAAAAAAGAACTAACTGTAGTAATCGTTACATTTAAAAGCGAAAGTAAGATATTTTCATGCATAGATTCTATTCCAACAAATGTAGATGTAATCGTAGTTGAAAATTCCAATAATATAAATTTTAAAGAAAAATTAGAGAATAAGTATACCAACGTTAGATGTTTACTTAATAACCAAAACAGTGGATATTCAGTTGCCAATAATAATGGGCTTAAAAAAGTCAAAACAAAGTATGCTTTAGTTTTAAATCCAGATGCTAAATTAAAAAAAAATACATTAGACAATTTTTTCGACTCTGTAAAAAAAAATCCCAATTTTTCAATAATTGGACCTGGCAATGATCAAAATTATGATCATTCAATTAACGATGATATTTTTGAGGTAAATGACTTAAAAGGCTTTGCAATCTTTTTAAATATAGAAAAATTTAATAATGATTTTTTTGACGAAAATTTCTTTTTATACTTCGAGGAAATTGACTTGTGCAAAAAAGTTAAAAAAAAAGGTGGACAAATTTATTTGGATAAAAATATTATCGTAGACCATGAAGGAGGAAGTTCTGTAAAAAGAGAAAATGAACTTGAACTAGAAAAAAATAGAAATTGGCATTGGATGTGGTCAACTTTTTATTTTCACAAAAAACATAAAGGGTTCCTCTTAGCTTTAACGATTATTCTTCCTAAGTTTTTTTCTTCATTAATAAAAATTATTTTTTTTCAACTCATATTTAATAAAGAAAAACGTGACATTTACTTTTGTAGAATGAGTGGAATTTTAAATTCGATTTTAGGTAAAAAATCTTGGTACAGACCATCATTAGATTGATTTATAAAGATCTTAACGATAATAATTTGTAAATGAGTAAAAATAAAAAAATTCTTGTAACCGGTGGAGCAGGATTTGTAGGCTCTAATTTAATAAAATATATTTTAAAGAAAACAAACTTCAACATTATAAGTTTAGACGATTATTCATCGGGGACTAAAAGAAATCATATTAAAAATAAAAGAGTAAAGTACATTAAAGGAAATACAAAAAATATTTCCCAAATTATAAAAAAACCCAAGGATATAAAAACAATTTTTCATTTTGGTGAATTTGCCAGAATTTATCAAAGCTTTCTGAAAATGAATCAATGCTTAGAATCTAATTCGATTGGATCAAACTCTGTATTTAATTTTTGTTTAAAACACAATATTAAATTAATTTATTCTGCTACATCTGCTTCATTAGGAAACAAAGGTAAAGATAAAAATCTTTCACCTTATGCATTTTCAAAATCAAAAAATTTAGAATTATTGGAAAACTTAAAAGAGTGGTTTAATTTTAAATATGAAGTAATTTATTTTTATAATGTATACGGTCCAAATCAAATTTGCAAAGGTGCGATGTCAACTGTAATTGGAATATTTGAAGATCACTGGAAAAGAAAAAAAGCTCTTCCTGTTGTGAGGCCTGGATCTCAAACCAGAAGATTTACTCATATTGATGATACTATTCATGTTTGTTTTATAGCATGGAAAAAAAATTTATGTCGTCATTACAGTATTGCAAGTAAAAAAACTTACTCCGTTCTAGAAGTGGCAAAAATGTTTAAGTCAAAAATTAGATTTTTACCTCGTAGAGCAGGAGAACGTTACGCTTCCTCACTAACAGATAAAAATTTATCAAATAAAATCTATAAAACTTTTGGAAAAATTGAATTAAAAGATTATATAAGAAATTTAATTACATCAAGTCATTAGTGACCAGGAAATTCAATCAAGCTAGATGTTTTATACCCCTTTTCTGAAAGCAGTTTACTCCCAGGTAAATCAAAAAGATTAATTACAAAAATAAATCCTGCAACTTTTCCACCAGATATTTCAATCAATTTTGCTGCTGCTTCGGCCGTACCACCCGTGGCGATCAGATCATCAATCACAAGAATTTTTTCATCTTTTGCTATGGAGTCTTTATGAACTTCTATGGTAGCCTCTCCATATTCAAGTTTAAAATCTACAGAATGAGTTTCAGCAGGTAATTTATCTTTTTTTCTTAACAAAATAAAAGGCTTATTTAAAATATATGATACAGTTGATGCAAAAACAAAGCCCCTGGACTCTATTGCTGAAACTTTATCAAAATCTATTTTTTTTGCGATTTCAATAATTTTATCATTCGCAAATTTGAAAGCTTCAGGGTTTTTAATTAAAGTTGTAATATCTCTAAACAATATACCTTTTTTTGGGTAATCTGGAATTGATCTAATATATTTTTTTAAGTCCATAATTATACTTC
>MDTE01070788.1_pt1 | contig 11814 bp, 13 predicted proteins | sample 811231 | NCBI WGS metagenome assembly MDTE01 (sample SAMN05326651, study PRJNA326480) | marine metagenome | isolation source: seawater | place: Indian Ocean: Red Sea | collected 2010
AAAAATGTATTTGCCGTTCATCAAAGCGAAGGATCTTATGCTGGTGGTTTACATATAGAAATGACAGGTCAAGATGTAACGGAATGTATAGGTGGAGCTCAAAAAATTTCTGATCGCGACCTTTCAAGCAGATATCATACTCATTGCGATCCTAGATTAAATGCTAATCAAGCTTTAGAATTAGCTTTTTTAATTTCTGATGAAATTAAAAAGAATTCAAACTATTATAGAAAAGCAATTTAAATATTTTCTAATAATTACAAAAAGTAGATGAATAATTTTTTATTATTATTAAAAAACATAAATAGTTATGGTTTTTTAAGCTTTGCAAAAATTGTATTATACGAAGCATATAATTCATTAAAATTTAGAGAACTTAAATCTTTAACTTATGAACAAAAAAATACTGACGATTATAGAACAACAAAAATTAATAATTTTTATAATACTCCATATATACCAACACCATATTATTTCTTAAGTATAATAAGCAAATATCTAAAAAATAATAAAATAGATGATTTTTTGTTGTTAGATTTAGGTTGTGGATATGCTAGAATTCAAAATTATTTTTCTAAAAATTTTAAATCGTTATTTCTTGGATTTGACTATAATTCTAAAATTATTAATTATTTAAATAAAAAAAAAATAAAAAGATCATTTTTTTTCAAAATTGATCTTAGAGAAAAAAAATCACTAAAACTAGTTAGTTCAATAATAAAAAAATATAAAGGTAATAAAAAATTAGTTATTTTTTTTTCTGATTCCTTCGATGTATATCTACTCAATAAAATATTAAAAAATTTATCAAAAAAATACAGATTTTATTGCATTTTAATCAATATTGATAAAGAAAAAATATTGTCAATGAAATACAGTAAGTTATTTAGTTTTAAATTTAAGTCGAAAAGTAGAAATATAAAAATATTAAGAATTGATGTATCAAAATAATATAGAAATTTTAATTCCTACATTTAATGAGGAAAAAAATATAGAAAAAGTTATTAAAGAGCTAAACTCTGAAGGATATTTTAATATTACAATTCTAGATGCGAACTCCACAGACAATACAGTTGCTGTAGCAAAAAAAAATAATTGTAAAATTATATTAGATACAGAAGATATTAAAGGTTTTGGTGGGTCTATAATTAATGGTTTAAACAATTTAAAACTTGATTATTTTTGTATTTTTGATGGTGATAATTCATTTAATCCTAAAGAAATTTCTAAAATGTATGAAAAATTAGAAAATGGATTCGATTTTGTTTTTGCATCAAGGTATTTAAATAATGAAAAAAGTGAAGATGACACTTTGATTACCAAATTTGGTAATTTTTTTTTCACAAAATTAGTTAGAATATTATTTAAAATTGATACAACGGATGTGTTATTTTTATATGTTATGGGTAAAAAATCTAATATAACAAGACTGAATTTACTTCAAAACGATTTCAGTATATGTACTGAATTTATTATTAAAAGTTATAAAAATTTTAAATGTACTGAAATTTTGTCAAAAGAAAGAAAAAGACTTTATGGAAGTAGTAAGGTAAATAAATTTTTTGATGGATTAACAATATTGAAAAACATTTTCAAATTATATTTTTAAAAAAATGAAAAAAAAAATTGCATTTGTAACAGGTATTACTGGTCAGGATGGTTCATACTTAGCAGAATTACTTTTAAAGAAAAATTATGTTGTTCATGGATTGCTAAGAAGAACAAGCACACTAAATGTAGATAGAATACAGGATATAATTAACAAGTATGAAAATAAAGGAAGACTAATACTTCATTATATAGATCTTACAGATACTTCCAGTATAACAAATTTAATTATCAAATATAAACCAAATGAGTTTTATAATCTGGCTGCAATGAGTCATGTTGGAATAAGTTTTTATACAGGTGAAACAACTTTAAATATAAATACTTTGTCATCATATAGAATACTTGAGTCTATATTAAAAAATCACAAAAAATGTAAATTTTATCAAGCATCATCAAGTGAAATGTTTGGATCCACTCCACCACCACAAAATGAAAATAGCCCGTTTAATCCTCAAAGTCCTTATGGTATTTCAAAAGTTTCAGCATTTTATATTACTAAGTATTTTAGACAGGCACATGGTTTATTTGCTGCAAATGGAATTTTATTTAACCATGAATCACCAAGAAGAGGTTTGAATTTTGTAACAAGAAAAATTACTCACTCGCTTTCAAGGATTTTAAAAGGTAAAGAAAAAAAAATATATTTAGGTGACATAACAACAAGAAGAGATTGGGGCCATGCCAAGGATTACGTACATGGAATATGGTTAATTCTTCAACATAAAAAGCCTGATGACTTTGTTCTTTCAACAGGAAAAAATTATTCTATTCAAGATTTTGTAAAAAAAGTTTTCAAATTATTAAATTTAAATTGGAAAAAGTTTGTTATTACAAATACCAAAAAATACCTAAGACCATCAGAAGTAAGAAATTTAAAAGGTGATAGTGCTAAAGCTAGAAAAATTTTAAAATGGAAACCTAAATATGATTTAAATTATTTGTGTAAAGATATGTTAATTAGTGATTTAAAATTGTATGGAATGACTTTAAATGATGCTAGAAAAATAGCAAAAAAATATTTAAAATAAATATCAGTGATTTACCAAATTAAACCAGTAATAGGCACAAGTGCTAAAAGTGAACTTATTAAATATATTAAAGGTGATAATTGGATTACTGAATATAAAAAAACTGAAGAATTCGAAAAAAAATTTGCGAAATTTACAAATAGTAAGTATTGCATAGCTTTTCCAAATGGAACTTTAACAATGTCATCAGTTTTAGATTGTTTAAATTTAAAAAAAAATAGTGAAGTTCTTGTTTCAAATTATACAATGGTAGCAACAGCTAATGTTGCTAAATTAGCAAATTTAAAAACTGTACTAGTTGATATATCTACAAACGATCTATGCATGTGTCCAAAAGATTTAAAAAAAAAAATTAATAAAAAATCCAAAGTAGTAATATATACAGAAATGAATGGTAGAGTGGGTCAACTAGAAGAAATAAGAAAAATATGCAAAAAAAAGAAGCTAATATTGATTGAGGACTCAGCACATGCGATAGGCACTTACTGCAAAAAAAGACATGTTGGCAACTATGGTTTAGCTGGATCATTTTCTTTCAGCATGCCTAAACTTATAACAATGGGTCAGGGTGGAGCAATAATAACAAATAATCAGGCTTTAGAAAAAAAACTTCGAATGTATAAAAATTTTGGACGTAAAAAATCTGGAGAAGATATTCACTATTCAATAGGTTATAATTATAAAATTACTGATATACAATCACTATTAGGTGTTGAACAATTAAGAAATATTAAAAAAAGAATTTATACCAAAAAAAAAATTTTTAAACGGTATTATCTTAATTTAAAAAAAAACAAAAAAATTAAATTTTTTGATATTAAAAAAAATGAAACACCATGGTCAGTGGATATATATCTAAAAGAAGTAAAAAAACTAAAAAAAATATTGGAAAAAAAAAATTTTTATACAAGATATGTTTACCCACCTTTAAACTCACAAAAAATTTATAAAAAGTATAAAAATATGCCTAATTCATCTTATTATTGTAAAAGAGGATTGTGGTTACCTTCAAGTTTAGATTTATCTATGAAGTCGATAGACCAAATATGTAGAGTTATAAATCAACATATTTAATAATGAAAAGTATATTTAGAAAGAAGTGTTTAAGTTGTGGAAGTAAAAATTTAAACGAGATTATAAATTTAGGGGACCATTCTTTTGCAGACAGATTCATACCAATTAAAAAAAAAAAAATAAAAGATCCTAAATTTCCGCTCATATTAGACTTATGTAAAAAGTGTAAATTTATTCAATCTAAGGCAATTACAAATCCTAAAGATAGATATGTAAATATGGATTATTCTTATACTTCTTCGAATTCAATTTATTCAAAATCACATTGGAAAAGTTTTTTAAAAATGCTTGAGCAGGAAACTGATATAAAAAATAAAAAAATTATTGAAATAGGTTCAAATGATGGTTTTTTACTCTCGTTACTTCAAAAAAAAGGAGCCAAAGTTTTAGGAGTTGACGCTTCTAATTTTATGGTAAACTTAAGCAAAAGAAAAAAAATCAATTCTGTTCAAGCCATTTTTGATTTTAAAGAGAGTATTAAACTAAAAAATAAATTTGGAAAAGCAGACATTATAATTGCAAATAATGTTTTTAATCACTCAAATCAACCTTCAAGTTTTCTAAAAGGAATATATAATATATTAAATAATAAAGGATTATTTATATTTGAGCAGCCTTATTTTTTAAAAAGTTTAACCACTTTAAAATTTGATCAAATATATCATGAACATATTTCTTATTTTACTGCAAGAAGCATAGATTCAATTTTAAAAAGAAATTTACTCAAAATATATAAAATTAAAATGAATAACTATCATGGTGGTAGCGTAAGAACTATAGCTACAAAAGAAAATTGTAAAAAAACTAATGTGAATTTAAAGAAAATAATAGAATTTGAAAATAAAAAAAATATATACAATCTAAAATTTTATAAAAAAATGATGCACAAAATAAATATTAAAAAAAAAATACTCTTAAAAAAAATTGATAATTTAATAAGTAAAAACTATACTATTATTGGTATTGGAGCAGGAGCTAAATCAAACACATTTTTAACATATTATGGATTAAACAATAATAAAATAAAATTTTTAACAGACAGTTCAAAATTTAAAAAAAATAAATTAACACCAATAACAAGAATTCCAATTAAAGATGATAGTGCAATTGTTAAAATAAATAAATTAGCTTGTATAATTTTGTCATGGAATATAAGTAAGATGGTTATTAAAAAAATTAAAAAAATAAATAATAAAGCAATAATAATTAATACTTAATTATGATTAAAAAAAAATTAAAAATAAATTTTCAAGATAAAAGGGGATCTATAACAGATATTTTTTATAAAAAAAATATTCGACATGTTGCAATAATTAAATCTAAATCAGGGGCTAAAAGAGGAGACCACTTTCATAAAAAAACTACTCAATGGATGTTAATTACAAAAGGAGCTCTAGAATATTGGTATAAAAAAAAAAATTCTAAAAATAAACCAAAAAAGGTTATTTTAAAAACAGGTGATCTTGTAGAAACTCCCCCATATGAAATGCATGCATTAAAAATAATTAAAAAAAATGAATTTATTGTTTTTACCATTGGTAAAAGAGGAGGAAAAGATTATGAGTCAGACACCTATCGTTTTTCTCCAACTTTAATTAATTCTAAAAAAGCTAATGAAAGTTATAAAATCCAAAATTAACTTTAAAGATTCTAGAGGTTCTATTTCAGATATTTTTTATAATAAAAATATAAAGCATATTTCTTTAATTAAATCTAATAAAGGCGCTGTTCGTGGAAACCATTATTTTAAAAAAAATATACAATATATTTATAATTTAACCTCTTCTTTTGAATACTGGTATAAAAAATTTAATTCAAAAAAAAAATTAAAAAAAGTTATTATAAAAAAAGGAAATTTAATTCGTACACCGCCATATGAGGTTTATGCATTAAAATTTTATAAGAAAAATAAATTATTGGAATTTTCAAGCATTGAAAGACTTAAAAAAAAATACCAAAATGATGCTGTCAAAATTAAAATACTATAATTGTTTACTAATGCGTCATAATCATAATTGTAAAAATTAATTAAAATAATAATATTAGAATATGAATGTTAAAAAAAAGATTGAATTTATTAAAAACTGGATTGTAAATTATGTTGACTCAATGCCTAATAAAGCTGAGTGTTTAGTCATAGGTATATCAGGAGGTATAGATTCATCAGTTTCAAGTACTATAAGTGCTATGACAGGGATAAGAACTATAGTTTTATCAATGCCAATTAAACAGAAAAGTTTACAGCATGATTTAAGTTTAAAGCATCAAGAATGGTTAAAAAAAAACTTTAACAACGTTGAAGGCCATACAATTGAACTAGATAAACTTTTTGACCAATTTAAATCTTCTTTGACGAACTTTAATAATGAACATGGAATGGCAAATTCTAGAGCTAGATTAAGAATGACTACGCTATATCAAGTAGCCTCTTCAAATAAAGGTATTGTAGTTGGCACAGGAAATAAAATAGAAGATTTTGGTGTTGGTTTTTATACTAAGTATGGTGATGGTGGGGTTGATATTTCTCCAATAGCTGATTGTAATAAAACTGAAGTTTGGGAATTAGGAAAAGAATTAAATATATTAAAAGAAATTATTGATGCACCACCTACGGATGGATTATGGGATGATGGAAGAACAGATGAAGGCCAATTAGGCTTAACATATAAAGAACTTGAAGAAGCCATGATTAACAAGAACTCAAAAAATAGGGAAAAATATATTAAAATACGAAAAGCAAATCTGCATAAAATGGAACCTATTCCCATATGCAAGATTCCCAACTAATCAATTAGATTCACAAATCTAAAATTAAAGTATATTTCTATAATTATGAATAAAGATATTTTTTTATCAAATAGTCTTGGAAATAAAAAAGAAAAATTTACTCCAATTAATAATAATAAAATTAGAATGTATGTATGTGGTCCAACTGTTTATGACGATCCACATATTGGCAATGCAAGACCTTTAGTAATTTTTGATATTTTGTTTAGAGTTTTAAAATGTAAATATGGTGATAATAAAGTTATTTATGTAAGAAACATTACAGATGTTGATGATAAAATAATAAATTCTTCAATAGAAAAAAAAATTTCAATAAGTGATTTAACTACAAAAATTACACAAAACTTTCATAATGATTGTATCTACTTAAAATGTGAAAAACCTAATGAGGAACCAAAAGCTACAGAAAATATTTCATTAATGATAGATATGATTCAAGAGTTAGTTAAAAAAAATTATGCTTATACAAATAAAAAACATGTTTATTTTGAAGTTAAAAAATTTAAAGATTACGGAAAGCTTTCAAATAAAAATCTAGATGAATTAATTGCAGGAGCAAGGGTAGAAATATCAGAAAATAAAAAAAATCCAGAAGATTTTGTGCTTTGGAAACCATCCAAAGATAATGAGCCATTTTGGGATTCTCCTTGGGGAAAAGGAAGGCCTGGTTGGCATTTGGAATGTTCTGTTATGTCAAAAAAATATCTTGGAGAAAAATTTGATATTCATGGTGGGGGAAGAGATTTAATATTTCCACATCATGAAAATGAAATTGCTCAATCAAGATGTGCAAATGATAGTGAAGCTCTTGCAAACTATTGGGTACATAATGGCTTTATAACTTTATCAAATGAAAAAATGGCTAAATCTCAAGGTAATATTTTAAAAATAAAAGATTTAAAAAAAAAAATTAATGGTCAAGTTTTAAGATTAGCGCTATTAAGCACTCACTATAGGCAACCTTTAGATTGGAATGATAAATTGATAGAACAATGCCAGAAAACTTTAAATAAATGGTACCAATCTTTTGTGGAAATAAAAAAAAAATTTTTAATACCGAGTGAATTTTTAAGTCCACTTTATGATGATTTGAATACCCCAGGATATATTGCAAATCTTCATAAACTTTTTGAAAAAGCAGAAAATGGTAAATTAAATGATAAAGAAGTTTTTACTTCAGCATGCAATTTTATTGGTTTGTTATCTGACACACCTAAACAGTGGTTTGAATTTAAAAAAGATAAATCAAAAATTTCTGAACAGGAAATTTTATTAAAAATAAAAGAGAGAGATAAAGCTAGACAAAATAAAGATTATGTTCTTTCTGATAAAATTAGAGATGAATTATTGACAAAAGGTGTATTAATTGAAGATAAAAATGGTAAAACCAAATGGAAATTGAAATGAGCAAAGAGAAATTATACATTTTTGATACTACTCTTAGGGATGGGGCCCAAACTCAAGGAGTAGATTTTTCCTTAAATGAAAAAGAAAAAATAGCAAATGCTCTTGATGAACTTGGAGTAGATTATATAGAAGCTGGTTGGCCAGGCGCAAATCCAACTGATACTGAATTTTTTCAAAAAAAAATTAAATTTAAAAATTCAAAACTAACTGCTTTTGGAATGACAAAAAAAACTGGACGTAGTGTAGATAATGATCCTGGTATTTCTGCACTTTTAAACTCTAACGCTCCTTCAGTTTGTCTTGTTGGTAAATCTTGGGATTTTCATGTTGATGTCGCTTTAGGTATTTCTAATGAAGAAAATCTAGAGAATATAAGAGAAAGTGCAAAGCATTTTATAAAACAAAAAAAAGAGTTTATGTTTGATGCAGAACATTTTTTTGATGGTTACAAAAATAATCCTGATTATGCTATATCTTGTGTTAAAGCTGCATATAAGGAAGGAGCTAGATGGGTAGTTTTATGTGACACAAATGGAGGTACTTTACCACATGAAATATCTAGAATTGTATTAGAAACAACAAAACATGTTCCTGGAAAAAATTTAGGTATCCATGCTCATAATGATACAGGAAATGCAGTAGCAAATTCTTTAGCAGCAGTATTAGCAGGTGTTAGACAAGTTCAAGGAACGATTAACGGTTTAGGCGAAAGATGTGGAAATGCAAACTTAATGTCTGTCATTCCCACATTTCATTTAAAAAAAGATTTTTCTGAAAAATTTGAAACAAATATTAAATCTTCAAATATCAAAAATTTAACTCAATGTTCAAGACTTTTAGATGAAATTTTGAATAGAAAACCAAATAAACATTTGCCTTATGTTGGAGCGGCTGCATTTTCTCATAAAGGAGGACTTCATGTTTCTGCAGTTCAAAAAGACCCAAAAACTTATGAACATATAAACCCTAAAGAAGTAGGTAATAGTAGAAATATAGTTGTTTCTGACCAATCAGGAAAATCAAATATTATATCTAGATTAAAAACTATAGGTATTGACATTAAAGAAAATGACCCAAAAATAAAAAAACTTTTAGACGAAGTAAAAGATAGAGAATTTATTGGTTACAGTTATGACGGTGCAGATGCTTCATTCGAACTATTAGCAAGGAGAATAATGAGTGAGATACCAAGATATATTTCGATAAAAGAATATGATGTTAGTGTAAAAAAAAACCAATCTGGAAATATTATTTCATCTGCCAAAGCAAAATTAGAAGTTGATAAACAATTAATACTTTGTGAAGGAGAAGGTAATGGACCAGTTCACGCATTGGATAATGCTATTAGAAATAATGTAGATAAATTGGCCAAATATTCACAATATTTAAAAGATTTAAAATTAGTCGATTATAAAGTTAGGATTTTAAATACTGGAACAGAAGCTGTAACTAGAGTTTCAATAGAAAGCACTGATTCAAACGGAAAAAATTGGTTTACTATTGGCGTGTCCACAAATATTATTGAAGCTTCATTTAAAGCTCTAATCGATAGTTTAGATTATAAGTTGTTTAAAGACAAAGCTCCAGCTAGCAAATAAAATGAAAACAAAAAAGTTTTCAAAAAAACCTACTAATTTTTTTAGCAGCAACGCTGATCCAGTTATAGTTTATCCGAATCAAAATTTAGGGAATTTAAATTTAGATACACTTTTAGAAATTAGAAAGAAAATTAAAAAAATAAAGGAAATTGTAATTCCACCTAGAGACGCTAAATGTTTTGAGGTAAAATTTGGACAATTTTTTAGAATAGAGAGTTTTGAGGGTCCTCAAGTAGGAGATTTAAATATTTTTAAATCTGAAAATCTTAAAGAAAAGTTTTTTTCAGGTAAATCAAGAGCTTTTTATGGAACTCATTTATCTACTGGAGATAAATTGTTTAGTAATTTGCCTTATTTAAGATCTTTAGCAACTATTACTTGGGATACCTTAGATTGGTATGGTTATGATTCAGATGGAGGTTCAGTTCATGATGTTATTGGAACAAGATGTGATCCTTATACAGAAAAATTAATAAATAAAAAAGATTATCATTATTGTTGTCATTCTAATTTAACCAGAGCTCTTGTAAGAGAAAAAAAAATAAATGCTAAAGAAGCAGAATTTCTAGTGCATGATGTTTTAAATGTTTTTATGTGTACTGGGTTTACTAATAATACTAAACAATATTTTATGAAAGCAAGCCCTGCAAGACCAGGAGATTATTTAGAGTTTTTTGCTGAAACAGATCTTTTAGGAGTTTTGTCAGCTTGCCCTGGAGGAGACTGTTCAACCACTCATTCATCTGATGAAGCTAAATGTTATCCTTTAAAAGTATCAATTTGGTCGTGCGATGAAAAAAATCTTACAGGTATATCACCATCATCAATAACATATTATGATAACTCTCATGGTTTAAGCTAATGTCGTTTTCTAATGTTTCTTTTATTTTGCACAAACCTCAACTTTCTGAAAATATTGGTGCTTGTGCAAGAGGATTAAAAAATTTCAATTTTTCAAAATTAATTCTAGTCAATCAGAAACCTTTATTTCCTAACGATAAAATTATTGCAACTTCTGTTGGAGCAAAAGATATAATAAAAAACAGTAAAGTTTATAAAAATTTAGATGAATCCATAAAAAAATTTGACTATATCATCGCTACAACTGCAAGATTTAGAAACAAAAATATTAAACATTTAACACTTAATGATTTGAAAAAAATAAATTTTAAGAAAAAAGTTGCATTTTTATTTGGTTCTGAAGCTTCAGGACTTTCTAACAATGAGATTAGTTATGCAAATTTTACTCTAAATATATCCGCCAATTCAAACTTTAAATCATTAAATCTATCACACAGCGTGATCATAATTTGTCAAATTGTTTTTAATTTACTAAATAAATCTAATATAAAATTTGATAAATCTAAAAAAATTACTTTAGCAAACAAAAAAGATATATATGATTTAGTTGCTCTTTGTATTAGCAATTTAGATAAAAAAGATTTTTTTAAACCAAATGAAAAAAAACCAATTATGATACAAAATCTGAGAAGTATTTTTTATAAAATGGATTTATCCAAGAAAGAAATACGCATATTATCAAGTGTATTCGCAAGTTTAGGTAAAAAAACGTAGATTGACATAATTAGGAAGATGTTTATAAAACCTCGTACTAAATGACAAAAAGATTAAACTCTAAACATAAAGTTGATAGAAGATTAAAAGTTAATTTATGGGGAAGACCAAAAAGTCCATTTAACAGTAGAGCGTACCCACCAGGACAACATGGCCAAACTAAAAGTGCAAAACCATCAGATTATGGAATTCAATTGCAGGCAAAGCAAAAATTAAAATCTTATTACGGAAATATTAATGAAAGACAATTTAGAAATATTTATAAAAAAGCAGTAATGAAAAAAGGAGATTCTGCAGAAAACCTTATAGGATTATTAGAAAGAAGATTAGACTGCGTTGTTTATAGGGCAAAATTTTCAACAACAATTTTTGCTGCGAGACAGCTTATTAATCATGGTCATGTCAGAGTAAATGGAAAAAAAGTTAATATTTCAAGTTATCAACTAAGAGAAGATGAAACAATTGAACTAAAAGATAAATCAAAAAAATTGGCTTTGATAGATATAGCCCTAGCAAATAAAGAAAGAGAAGTTCCAGAATACTTGCAGGTGGATGATAAGAGTAAAAAAGTTAAATTCGTAAGAGTGCCTAAATTTGAAGAAGTGCCTTATCCTGTAGTTATGGAGCCAAATTTAGTTATAGAATATTATTCAAGATAATTGCCATTCTTTTTTAAAAATAAATATTTACCCTTTGTTTTTTTAATTATTTATTTCTTAATTGGATCTTATTTA
>MDTE01058380.1_pt1 | contig 11811 bp, 15 predicted proteins | sample 811231 | NCBI WGS metagenome assembly MDTE01 (sample SAMN05326651, study PRJNA326480) | marine metagenome | isolation source: seawater | place: Indian Ocean: Red Sea | collected 2010
GCGCATCCTGCCGTGGCGCCATATCGAGAAGCCCTTGTTTCGGATGGGATACCTTTGGCTTCCTTTCAGGTGGACAACCTCGATAAGGAGTATCAGCGCCTATTTGGCGCCGGCGTGAAATTTACTCAACCTCCGGTGGATGCCACCGACGTTAAGATGGCTGTGCTAGAAGATACGTGTGGGAATCTTATTCAAATTGTCGAGCTGCAGGGTGAGTGAGGTGAGCTATCTGGCCACTCATGACCGCATGCAGACTCCTACTGCGCGCTTGAGTATCTCTGTGACAATGCGGTGTGCGTGGATGCCTAGCAGAGTGTTCAATTCAGGCTAAACGCTTCTCTAGGCTTGTGGCGGTTTGGCGGGGTGAAAATTCGTCATTGTAAATGTCGTAAAGACCGTACAGGCGCACGATTTCGTAGGCTTGGTCAATTTCCTCTGACGAACGGTTTGCTAACCAATACTTTTCGGCGCGTGCACCAGCCTGTTGAGTACTGTCGTCCGTTGTCTTGGCGCTAGGTGTTGCCGATTTATTGATGATGAGATCTTTATGAGCGTTGAACAACTCGGTTTCGTTGATCCTTGAAAAAATACGTTCTATCTGGGTTTCTCGATCTGTCATGAGATTCTCATAAAATATTACGGTGGTGGTGTTCCCGCGCACTTTTAGGTTTCGAAACGCCCATCGGTACAGCAGACACCAAATTTCCACGTATTCGAGAAAGCGGCTTGTTGTCAGCGAGTTCTCCATGCATTTTTTGTGGATTTCGGAAAAAGAGGAATCCATGGTCAGCCTTCCTAAATCAGGATCGGTGTGCCAATAACCGTAGAGGCTTTTCGAGTGTGCAACGGCAAGCGGGTTCCGAATCAACAAAATGATATTGAAGTTGCTTTGATACGCATAGTCGGCAATCAGATGGGCTGTAATCTCCTTTACCAGTACGCCCTTGGGCACTCGCCTGCTATCGATGGTTCGTCGTAGATTCAGGTTTGCGGCTATAGTGCGCTGGAATTCGGTTAGCGTCAGATCGTCCTTAGTGGGGTAGAGCCTGTCACGCAGTTTTACGATACGTCTACCGTGCAGTGGTTCGAAGCAATCGATATAACGGTTATCGAAATTGATCAGTTCGCTAAGCCAGGTCGTACCGCTGCGCCCATCACCCAGGATGAGTACGCGACGGCGTTGCAGCAGTTTCCAAAGTAGTCGCTTGAGCTGAAATCTGTAGCTGTAGTTCATAAAGCCAATTGGTTGCTTGGATATGGCTGAAGAAATATTTATGCCAGCGCGGAGCAGTGGCTAGATCTTGCGGTAATTAGCCTGAAGTTACTGCATCGCGAGATGGGCGAGACGCGCCTTAAAGTGCCAATGATATATGGGTAACACACACGGTTTACCTGCGGCAAGCTGTCTGAAAGATTGATACATGGAGGGCATGCAACGGACCTTTTGGTTACGTAGATCTGTGGCAATCACGGCCTGACCCGATAATCCATCCGATAGATTTGAGTGCGCGTGGCAAAAAATGGCCTATCAAGCCGTGTATGCCCGTCAGGGAAAATTCGATTTACGCAAAGCCTTTAGTTAACTGAACGAACCTGTTCGATACCATGTTTCGAACATGGGCAGCATCACGGAGTCGATTAGTTCAATGCGAGCTCCGGCAACGTCAACCATGGCGAAACCCTGCGGGCCGGGTGCGTCACCGAGTCCGTAGAAAACTAACTCACCGCCGCTTGCAACAAGACGATCGATATCGCCCGCTAGGTCGTCGGTCCAATAACCGTTGTGATTTGGCCCCCCATGGAGACTGGCATCAAAAAGCGTGCCCGCAGGGCCTTGAACAACTTCTATTTGCACGGGCCCCTCAACCGAATAGGTGAATCGACTGTCGAAGCTTTGCCGCTGATCACCCACCATGATATCCAGAGGGAACACTTGAGGTGGGTGCCATGTGATTCCGGTAGAAGCGCTCAGCTGAGCCATCGCGGTGTCCACGTTCTCGACCATGTATCCGACGTGAAAGGGCCTGGTTATATCGAATGGCATATTCTCTCCTGCGTTCTTGATTGTCGCTCCAAGTTCCCGCACGGCGCGTCTTGTTGCATTCCATATGCGGCGAGCTAGCCAACGAACGCTGCGCGAGATGCGCAATCCCCCTGGCCTTTACCGAACATTGAAGGTATCAATTATATCTCAGCGAAGATTGTTCCCCGTATGCGGTCGGGCCTGTAACGGGTCGTTTCTTGTTTGGTTCGCCTGATGTTTTAGGGAGTTTATTTCAGCGCATAAGCGGCGAGGGTTCCGGTTCTTTCTAGGGGGTTCATGACAATCCGATCAAAATTAACGGTTCCATCGGAGATATTTACAAGCTGATGCATAACGAGAGTGGGCCCCTTTCTATGCCAGACCCCCACTCCCGAACCAGAGAACATTGTTTCGTCATCAACGTATCCTCTACCTTGGAAGGTATAAGTGCCGCCATTGCCGGTCGCGTTCGATGACAAAACAAAGGATAGATAGACGCGGCCGTAAACGCCCATCTTGCTCTCGGCGTTAATAACAGAAGTGTCATCACCCAGGGTAACGGATGTAACGTCCAATTCGACAATTGGCTGTCGGGCGTCGATAGCCAATTGATGGTGATCGGCAAAAGCCAAGTTGGCAAGGCTTAAGAGCCCGCACAGCAAGAAGGTATGGCGCATTGTTTTCCCTTTCATTAAGAAGCGTTAAAAGCGTGTCTTCTATAATTAGCATAAGAACCTTGCTTGAACAAACTGCTACCTATGATCAAGGCTGCGCTCGGATATTAGGTGACTTGGCGGGTCTTCTCCGCGCGCAAAGCTAAGCAGGTGCCGCAGTCGCGCTGTACGAAAATAGACATCTATCAGAGCGAAAGCTCTGGAGCTGATTCGGCTCTTGTGTGTGGTGTGTACGAGAGACAGAATCTGGCGGAATGGGCTAACAAGGAGCAGTCGATGGCAGATCTGCTGGGCATGTCGAGCAAAATTATTGATGAAGGGTCAGGGGAGGCGGCCGGCCCTATTAACCGCATCAACCACGAACTCTCGGAGTTGTCTGACGACGTCGCGGTGGTGGAGGCTTTTTCTCATTGCGTGCTGTTCAAAACCGATGATGGCATTGCCGCATTCGACACTAGCGGTGCCGCAGGCGGTGGGCGCGTGGTGGAAGCCGTTCGGGAATGGAGCGACGCACGTTTCAACACCATCGTCTACACCCACGGCCACGTTGATCACGTAGGTGGCTGTGGCGCGTTTTTGGCGGATGCGAAGGATCGCGGTGACCCGCGTCCTCGTATTGCCGGGCATGAAAATGTGCCCAGGCGGTTCGATCGTTACGATTTAACTAATGGTTACAATCTGGTGATCAACCAGCGGCAGTTCGGTCAGTTTCGGCGACGCGGCTACTACATTGGTGGTGAAGTGGGTCGATTCTTGCCGTCGGATTCCTCCAAGCCCGACACGATTTATCGAGACAGCCTGGATTTGGAGGTGGGTGACCTGAAGCTTGAGTTGCGTCATGCCAGAGGTGAGACAGACGACCACACGTGGGGCTGGATCGAGCGGCATAAGGCCATCTGCGCAGGCGATTTTTTTATTTGGAACTTTCCAAACGCCGGCAATCCTCAGAAGGTGCAACGCTATCCGGCGGAATGGGCGGCTGCTATGCGTGCCATGGCATCCATGGACGCGGAGCTTTTCATTCCGGCCCACGGTCTGCCCATAGCGGGCTCTGCCCGAATCAAGCGCGTACTCACGGAAGTGGCAGAAGTACTCGAATACCTGGTAGGGGAGACACTGTCGATGATGAATGAGGGTTGCCGATTGAATGATATCGTGCATACGGTGAAGGTTGATCCAGCGGAACTCGAAAAACCCTACCTGAAGCCCTTGTACGATGAGCCAGAGTTCGTCGTGCGAAATATCTGGCGGTACTACGGTGGTTGGTACGACGGTAATCCGGCGCACCTTAAGCCTGCAAGCGATGTGGTACTGGCTCAGGAGATTGCTGCCTTGGCAGGCGGGGGACAGGCGCTTGCCGTTCGGGCCCAGGAGCTTGTAGAGGGTGACATACGGCTTGCGTGTCATCTTGTGGAGATGGCTGTGCTGGCCGAGCCCGAAAGCCCCCAGGTCCACTCGATACGCAGCGAGATATATCAGCTGCGACGAGACCAAGAAACGTCGCTTATGGCTAAGGGGATATTCGGCGCTGCTTCCAACGAGTCAAAAGATAAGAGCGAGGAAGGCGGCTAGAGCGATTCGTTGTGGACGCGAAATAGACCTCACAGCGCGTACTGCGAGCTGGTATTTTCCTGTTTGTAGAGGAAGGTCCTCGCAGGTCTATATAATGCCTCGGGGCGTAACGTGATGCTTGGTGTCAGCGGATACTGTCCGCGCGTACGGCCGGTTCGGGCTGGTTGGCGTTGCACTGCGTACTTCAACCTAGGCTGCTTTGTCGCTGGTGGGGGCTGGCGTGTACATTGATGAGTTGCTAGATGATATCGCGGCTCAGGCTGCAGAGGCGGATCGCACAAAAAGTGTGAGTTCGGACATTATTGGCGCCATCAAGGCCAATGACGTTATGCGGCTGAGTGCCAGTCCTGAGCTCGGTGGATTGAATGCCGGGGTTGCGGCGATTGGCCGGGAACTGGAAATGCTGGCGCCCGCCTGCTCGTCTACTGCTTGGTGTTTGTGGAACCATTTGTGCACTTTCCATTTGTTCTGCGGCATGCTGGGGCCGTCTCATAGCGAACTACTGTCTGGCATTACGGTGCGACAGGAATGGGTTTGCTTTCCCGCGGGTGCGAGCACCGCTGTTCGGGCAGAGACTGAGAGCGGGCAGTTCACATTGCGGGGTAGCGCGGCATTCGGCTCCGGCGCGCGATATGCGGAGTGGGCCGGTGTGAGCTTCGTGGAAGAGGATGGTAAGCCTGAATTCACGATGGTGGACCTGCGTGTTCCTGGCGTGCGCATTGATCCGACATGGCACGCGATGAGTCTGCGTGCGTCGGCGACGGACCATGTGCATTACGAAGGAGTTGTGGTGCCTGCGGGGCGCCGCGAGCCTTTTCACTTGCGCTATCGCGAGGTGTTCCGTGATCCGCGCTATGCCATGATTCACCACCGCTATCGGGAAGACTGGGTGGCGCTGTCGGATCTGTGGTTAGGAGCGATGGCGGTGGGAGTTTCCCAGGCAGCGTTGGATGAATGCTGCGCCGGCATTCAGGAGCGGGTTGCTATTTTGGGCACCAAGATGGTGGAGCGGCCTACCATTCATGTGAACCTGGGGCAGGCAGGCGCGCTGATTGCGGCTGCGCGCGATACGGTGTTCGCTGCTTTGTCGGAAACGGATGAACGCATCGCCAATGAAGTGATACCGGTTGAGTCGGACTATTTGCGGCAGGTGAGCGCCAGCATGCAGGCGCTGCAACTGTGTGACGATGCTATGCGCTTGATCCTGCGGGTTCTTGGGGGCAATGGTCTGCGAGAAGGGGGAACCTTCGAGAGGCGTTACCGTGACTTTCAGGCTATGCCGCTGCACATCAATGCTCATCGCGACCGTGTTACAGAGCAGTTCGGCCGCCATCTGTTGGGCCTGCAAACGCAAAACCCATTTTAATCCAGCAAACAGACTGGTCCGTTAGAACCGATCCTGCTCGTCTAATCTTTTGTTGCCGGTATCACCCGCTCTGCGAATTCTTCCATACGCTCCAGGCCGCCTGGACCCGCGAAAAAGAATGCGGGCACCATAATACGGGTAACCCCTAGCTCGGCTAACTGCTCTACGCCGGCAGCTGGGTCGGCCATCTGCGCTCCGAACATGGCGTTGATCTGAATGCTGTCGGGGTCACGATCCGCTTTCTGCGCAGCCGTGCGCACCCGCTCCAATAGAGCGCCCAGACGTTCGGGGTCGCCCTCACCGGGAAAATAGCCGTCCGCAATTTTTACTGCGCGGTTAATGGCGGCGTCGGTGTCGCCACCTACGATGACGGGGATCGAGCCATTTACCGGACGGGGACTGCAGGTGACGGGTTCGAAATCTACGAATTCACCGTGATACTCGGCGTGGGGAGATGCCCACAATGCGCGCATTGCTGCGATGTATTCGTCGTTACGTGCGCCGCGGCGTTCCCAAGGAATGCCCAGCGCATCGAATTCCTCTTTCATCCAGCCCACGCCCAATCCAAGCTCAACGCGCCCTCCGGCAAGTTGGTCTAGAGTGGCCAGCTCCTTAGCCAGTATGAGCGGATTGCGCTGTGGCACGATGAGAATGCAGGTGCCTAGGCGTAGCGTGGGCGCGGCGGCGGCGGCAAAGGCCAGCCAAATCAGTGGATCGGGAACTGGTGTGTCGGGCTCGGCAGGAATTTTTCCGTCTGCGCTGTATGGGTATTTGGACTCAATATTGGACGGCATGATGACGTGCTCACCGCCCCACACCGACTCGAAACCAGCGGCTTCCGCGCGTTGGCAGAGTTCCAGCGTGGTGGCTCCGTCTATGGCTATGCTGCTCCCGAAGGTGAGACCGACTTTCATTGTTCTTCCTGTTAAAAAGTTAGTTGATCCTACAGGCCCGTGCGCATGCGCGGCAACGTCTGAGGGCGGATTAACGGTTACCTGCACTATGCATGCGGGCCAAGCGTCTCCCGAGATCACATGATACGCTCATGCTCAATTCAATCTGATTGGGGACGGGCGAATGGCGACGGTATTGGTTACGGGTGCGGGCACTGGTTTCGGCAAAGGCATTAGTTTGGCTTTGGCGGAGCGCGGCCATGACGTAATAGCGACCACGGAGTCCGACGAGCAGGCGGCGGCACTCGCTGCAGAGGCGCCCCAGCTCACGGTGGAGCGCCTCGACATCACCACAGACGACGTGGACAAGGTCTCGCAGTGGGACATCGACGTACTTATCAACAACGCCGCCATGGGCCGCACTGGGCCGCTTGCCGACGTGCCCGTGGACCTGGTTCGCAAGATGTTCGAGGTAAACGTGTTTGGCACGCTGGCCATCACTCAGAAGGTACTTGCCGGCATGATCCCTCGGGGCTCCGGGCGCATTATCATGGTGTCCTCGGTGGCTGGCCTCAATGCGTTCCCCGCATTCGGACCCTACGTGATGACCAAGCACGCATTGGAGGCAATGGGCAAAGGCATGCGCGCGGAGCTGGCGCCTCAGGGCGTTGACGTGTGCATGATCAATCCGGGTGCCCACAACACGGGATTCAACGACTCCATGGCAGCCAGCATGTGGGAGTGGTTCGACGAAAACTCTCTGCAATGGCCGAACAAGGCTATGTTTAGCGCAGTGCGGGATGCCGCTACCACTGACCAGCTGGACCCGGCTGACGTGGTGGGCAAACTGGTGGAGCTGACCGAGGCGGAGACTACCGAGGAGCACAACCTGGTGCCCCCTGCGTAGCAGCCAGACGGCTGCTCAGGCACAAGCGCGTCACGTAAATGAACTGCACGCAAGGGAAACAATGAACCTCGACTACTCGAACATCGATCCGGTGCTGCTGGCCGGTCTGGACAACGCGCCTCCGGGCCTGGACAAGCTCACTCGCAATACGGTGTTGAAAGTGCGCGCCAGTCGAGCGGCCATGCCCGCACCAGAGGTGGAGACCGACGTCTTCACCACGGAGCGATTCATTCCCTCGGAAGCTGGCGACATACGGCTGCTGATCTACGAGCACCCGGAGCGAACCGATGGGCCTGGCGTGTTGTGGATTCACGGTGGTGGCTACGTGCTTGGCACCGCGGAAGACGACAGCGCCCGCCTCATTGCCGATGAGCTGCGTTGCGCGGTGGTATCCGTGGACTACCGGCTTGCTCCGGAGCACCCGTTTCCCGCTGGCGTGGAGGATTGTTTTGCCGCGCTGCTGTGGATGGTAGCGCACACCGCAGAGCTGCGAGTGGATCCCGATCGATTGGCAGTCGCCGGTCCCAGTGGTGGGGGTGGCCTGGCTGCAGGCCTTGCGCTGCTCAATCGTGATCGCGGCGGTCCGAAGCTGCGCCTGCAGCTGTTGTTATACCCCATGATCGACAACCTGCACGACACCCCGTCGGGTCAGTATGTGGATCATCCTGTTTGGAACCGCCGTACCTCTCTGGACGCCTGGGAGATGTATCTGGGCGGCACCCCGGGGGCTGGCGCTTCCTGCTACGCGGCGGCCACCCGGGCAACGGATCTTTCCGGATTGCCGCCGGCATACATCTGCGTGGGTTCCGAGGACCTGTTTCGAGACGAAGACATCGACTACGCGCGGCGCCTGATACACGCCGGCGTGCCCACGGAGCTTGCCGTGTATCCAGGGCTGTATCACGGCGGCGACCTGTTCGTGCCTAATGCGCCCGTCAGCGTCAGGCTCCGAGCGGGGTTCCTCAGGGCGCTGGGCGATGCATTGTCCATAGAGGCAGATCATGGGTGAGGTAGCAACACGCAAGCTGCTTGAAAACGACCGGGTCATCGTGTGGGAGCTCGTGCTGGAGCCCGGTGAGCGCACCGGCGTGCATCGGCATGAGCTGGATTATATCGTTCACGTGACAGAGGGTTCTACGCTGCGAGCCACCGGTGGAGACGGAGAGAACGCTACAGACGTGGTGCTGCAGACGGACGACACGTTCCACTTTCGCGTCGAAGGCGATATCGCAACCTCCGGTGATCTGCAGACCACGGCGGTGCACGACGCGGAAAACGTGGGTAGCACCCGCTATCGCGAGATTATGGTGGAGCTCAAGTAGGACGCTACCCGTGGTCGAACAGCAGGCGAATGTAGTTGAGCGACTGCATGAGCTGATTGGGCAGCACGCTGGGATCGTTCTAAGCTTTCGACATGATGATGCCGCCCTCGATGGTGTGGCTGAGCAGCTCGGCTATGGTCTCGCCCATGAGCTAGAGAAAGCTCAGCAGTCGTGGCGGCGGATCTTCGGATAGCTCGTCTGCTTTGTGGCAAAGAGGGCCGGGGTGTAGAAGGCAAAGCCGGCAGCAACCATCTGCTGCCCCGGCGCGTCAGCCCACGCTCAGCCCGCCATCTACCGTGAGCTCGATTCCGGTGATGTATGCAGCCGCGTCGCTGGTGAGGAACGCTACTGTTTGCGCGATGTCCTCTGGACGTGCCAGGCGTTGCAAAGGAATCGCGGCGATGAACGCCTCACGCGCCTGTTCGGCGCTACGCCCGCCACGCGCCTGGGCTTGAAACAAGCCCTGCACCGCAGGGCTTTCCACCCAACCTGGTGAGATGCTGTTCACCGTGACGCCTTTGCGCCCCAGCCGCGCGGCGGCCGTTCGCGTGAGCCCTAGCAGGCCTGCCTTAGCGGTTGCGTAGCCGGCATTCATGGGCGCACCGGAGTGAGCCACGACGCTGGCGATGTTGACGATGGCCCCCGAGCCGTTCGCCACCATGTGCTGGCCCACCGTATGGATCCCCAGGGCAGCCCCATGCAGCGTCACATCAAAGCAGCGGCGCCACGCATCGTGGTCCAGACGGTCTATAGGGCCCATGGCGAGCCAGGCGGCTGCGTTGGTAAGGCTCGCTATTCGCTCGCCCGAGTCCTCAACGCGAGCGCAAATCGATTCCCACGAGGCCTGCTCGGTTACGTCGAGCTCGGCAAACTCTATGTTGGCGGGCGCCTCTGCGAACGCGCGGTTGAAGGTGCTCTCCTTGAGATCGGCGCAGATTACGCAGTCGCCGCGTTCGGCCAGTACGCGGCAGATCACGGAGCCGATGGCGCCGGCGCCGCCGGTGACGATGGCAACGGTCATGAATCTTCCCTCCGCAAATGAGTTAGTCTAACCCGGCAGACCGGAAGGAGCAGGCAATGGCCGTAAACCTCATCGAATTCATGCCGTTTGCGGACGTCTTGGGGTTGGAGATTACCCACTCGGACAAGGACCGCGTGTCGGCCACGCTTTCGGTACGCAAGGAATTGTGCACCACGGGCAAGATCATGCACGGGGGCGCTATCATGTCAGTGGCCGATACCCTGGGCGCCATTGGCGCCTACCTAAACCTGCCCGAAGGCGCCAAGGCCACCACGACCATCGAAAGCAAGACGAACTTTCTGGGCGCGGCCAGCGTGGGCGCCACGGTGCTGGCTGAAACAACACCGGTGCATGTGGGGCGCAGGACGTCGGTGTGGCAAACGCGCCTGACACTCGATGACGATCGTATGGTGGCCATGGTCATGCAGACGCAGATGGTGCTGACCTAGTACGAGTCAAACGCATTTGCTCCGGCAATAGCGCAGTTAGTAGTAGCGGTAGCCCCTGCGCCGCTCACGGTATTCGTGCTTGTGGTCTCGATAGTGATGGTCGTGATGGTGAGGGCGGTGCCGATGCGCTCGCTTGTGACGGTGGCGGTGGGGCCGCCAGTGATCGTGCGGGCAATGTCGATGTACCCGATATCGGTGAACATAGACGGGCGCACGGTAGGTGTCGTGGCTGTAGTGGTGGGCGAACGTAAGTGCTGCGCCGACGACGAACTTCCAATCATCTTCATCGTGATCTGCGTTGGCCGCCAACGGTGAGATCAGTCCGGCGAGCAGCAAGCCGGTGCCGATTGGCTTAGGGCGTTGAAACTTCATCATGCCTCCAATTCGTGATTGGCCTGGCCAGAATACTGCGCAGGGCCTGAATTGGGCCTGAACTAAAACTGTCTGTTGGCTGATCGTCAGCTGTGTGATTGGGTTTGTTGCAGCTGCGTCCTGTGTTCGTTGAACCGTTGCAGGGCCTCACCATCGATGGGCGGATCGATGTTGTCCCAACTCGTTCCGGCGATGATCGCATCGTCGAATAGCGGCTCACCGCTATCGGTAAGCGCGGACAGGTAGGGAGGGGTGACCACGTACAGTAACGTCACTGGTGTCGAACCTTCGTTACACAACTGTAGCAGCGTATTTGGTTGTGTGATGATCAACTTGTCTGGTTCTACCACCAATCGGTAATGATCTGCCTCCCCGGGCTCGCGCATCCAGGCAGTGAGCGTGCCGTCCAGCGTGTAGGTGAATTGGGTCACCACGGGGTGATAGTGCACGGCGGAACGTGTGCCGGGTGCCAGCTGTCCCAGGGCTATGCTCAACGTGCCGGAAATCTGTCCGTGTTGGGAGGCAGTCAGCAGTTCGGCGACCTGGGTGCCGTCTGGGGCAGTGAACGGGCTGCTGGTAGTGAGGATCTGGCGCACGCGCCTGCTCTTAAGACTCCCTGACGGGATCGGTTACGCCGTCCCACGCTTCGTGGGCAGCCTTCCAGGATGCGAAGGTTTCCAGTAGCGGTGCGTTGTTTTCGTAGATCTCCACGAAGCAGCCGAGCTTGGGGCGCGTGTCCATGTATGCCACCCGGGCGGCGGAGGTGAGTGTCGTTACTGCGGGAAAACCGGCGGCTTCGAAGCGCGCCTTCTCACCGTCGAAGTCGTCCGGAAGAATGGCGAAGTGATGAAATCCACGCTCGCCGGCCGGAACCATCTCGCGATACACGCTGGGTGCGTCGTTGTGCTGCTCGATGAGCTGGATGTGGGCGGGCCCGGCCTGGCCGAACGCGTAGCTAAGGTCAGCTTCACTGGGTTTCCCGCGGTAGAAGTGATCGGGCGATTCGTGGTGCATGGAGACAAAGAATGGACCGGCTCCGATCAGCTCCACCCACTGCATGCAGGCGTCTTCGATATCCTGCACGACGTAGGCGTATTGGAGCACGGGGTAGCGAATCAGTGGCATTGGGTGTCTCCGGACCGTAACGGCTCACGTTGTGGCCGCAGCATATAGAACTCTGATGCGGCGAGCCAAGCCGGGGCTAACGCAAGA
>MDTE01145462.1_pt1 | contig 11811 bp, 7 predicted proteins | sample 811231 | NCBI WGS metagenome assembly MDTE01 (sample SAMN05326651, study PRJNA326480) | marine metagenome | isolation source: seawater | place: Indian Ocean: Red Sea | collected 2010
CCCAAGGAAAGGACATGCCTACCGACGCCCTGTTTCGACTGTATTCGATGACACGTCCGATCACGAGCTTGGCCGCCATGATGCTGTGGGAAGAAGGTAAATTTGAATTAACCGATCCCATTTCGAAATTTCTCCCGGCATTTGCCGACCAACGAGTATTACAAAGCCCCGACCGACCCGACCCGAGTGCAACCATTCCTCGACGTGGCGACATAACGGTCGAACATCTTCTGACTCATACATCAGGACTAGGTGGACGCAACTCAGCAATGTATCGCGCTGAACAGGTTCGGCTCCGGTCGATTTCAATTGAAGACATGGTTGCAAACGCTGCTCGCGTGCCGCTCTATGAGCACCCTGGAACACACTGGCGGTACGGCATCTCGACCACCATCCTTGGACGACTTGTTGAAATCTGGTCTGGTATGTCGCTCGATACTTTTTTCGAAGAGCGCATTTTCAAGCCACTTGGAATGACCGACACGGTCTTCTGGATTAACGACACTCGCATGGAACGCTTTGGCCCGGTCTACAGACCGAATCGGAATGGAATCCTGCAGCCGCATCAAATTGAACTGGTCCCGTTCACTGAGCAACCCACATTAAAAGAAGGAGGGGTTGGTCTCGTATCGACCGTTCCTGACTACCTTCAATTTGCACAGATGTTTTTGAATAATGGAACTTGGAACGGACAACAAATTCTTCGCCCAGCCACGGTGGCACTCATGACGACAAATCGTTTACCTCCGTCCGTTTTACCCATCGGCTTTGGGTCATCTCAACCTGGCCGCGGTTGGGGCCTTGGATTCTGCGTGGTCATGGACACAACTGACTTTCCCTATCCCGTGAACCAAGGCACATACTGGTGGGACGGATCATCAGGGACCAGATTTTTCATCGATCCGGTCTATGACATGGTGACGGTCATTATGGCCGCAGTTTCACCAGCCAGTGGAAACGGCTTCAGAGAAGCGTTCACCCATACTATCTACGACGCAGTCATCAATTAAACCTGGAAGCTCCTAGCGAACCTCAAGTGGCGCCTGACAATCGGCTTCGGATACGTCGAGAGGCCACCAACTCGAGAAATTGCCATCAGACGCAGCCAAAGGAATAACCAAGGGAAACGATTCCGCCAGAGAAGAGGCGCTACCTTCCCGCTGACTCAATCCTTGCCGAAATTGATCGACTGCAGGTGCGCTGAACAAGGCGTAATACAACTGGTGAGTTGGTGGGCGTCTGAGATGACCAATGCATACCGGCATCGGCAACACGCCGTCTAATCCTGCCTCTCGAGCATTCACTTCCAACTCAATCAATGACAGTTGTGCTTGCACTGACTGATATTCCGCATGAAGTAGAACGGGGATGGCTGCCACAGCCGGCGACGTCATGGATTCCATCGTTCGCCCAAAGATCTGCTGAAACAACTCTGCTCGCAAAAGGTCTGTCGGCTGAAGAACTAATACGCCAACACCAGGTTGCATTGGCCCGCGCAACACCAGTTCCCAGTGAGCGACCAATTCACGATCAATTACGTATGGCTCAGACAGACTGCCCTGAACCGACTGCCAGAAAAGCCAGCCAAGCACAACCCCTACGACGGCAACAATTCCAAACTTACGCAACACGTTTAGCAGTAAGTGCGATTTTGTTTTCTATTTGGGCCTCGGTCGGCACCTGAACGTCCCATGCGAATCCCAATCGCTCAAGTAATCGAATTTGCATCCACGTGAAATCAATCTCTCGCCAGTTCAAACCGTGACGCGCAGACCGAGGCAACGCATGATGGTTGTTGTGCCATCCCTCTCCGAAGGTCAAAAGAGCCACCCACATAGAATTCTTTGAGTCATCCGGGGTTTCAAAACGCCGTGTGCCCCACAGATGCGTTGCCGAGTTAACCAACCACGTGGCGTGTAATCCGAAAACAACCCGGAAAAAAATACCCCACAACACGTAAGGCACTCCACCAACAATATACAGCCCAGCGCCAAGTATTACGAGTGGCACCCAATGCCATGTATTCAGCACACGATAAAACCGATCTTGCATAAGGTCGGGCGCGTACTTTCCTGTCACAGCGGTATTTGAATGCAAAGCTTCGCCAAAAATAGTCCATAGCATATGAGCCCACCACCGACCGTCTCGAGGAGTGTGAGGGTCACCCTTGTCATCTGAGTATTTATGATGGATACGGTGTACCGCCACCCAAAAAATGGGGCCACCCTGAAGGGTCAGCACGGCGCAGACCGCAAAGAAATATTCAATAAACTTGGGCACCTTATAGGCTCGATGCGTATGGAGTCGGTGGTAGCCCATTCCAATGCCCCACCCAATACAAACCCAGTGCAACGCCACGGCGAGGAGCACGGCATCAACAGTCATGTAGAAAAACGCGGCAACCGCCAGAACGTGAAACACCACCATCACGACAAGAGTGCTCCATGCAATTTGACTGCGACTGCCAAAATCCATCGTACTGTTGTCCAATCCTGTTTCTCCTATTTCCATCTCGCTGGCACTAGAGTAGCGATTTGGTTAAGCGCTTTTGCTTCGATCGAAGTTCCAAACACGCCAGTTCGATATTGTAACTGTTCTACAAGTATTGCTGATTCCTCGTCGCCGAAACACTTGCAACAACATCGACAAACCACCGCTACCACGCCGACCGCTAGTCGTTACTGCCCATTATCGGACGCATTCCTCCGCGAACAACGCCGGCGGCCGTAGCTCCAAAATGATCGACAAAACATGGTGCGATCGGCCGACTATCCGCCATCGCAAGCCAAATACGTAGCAAGTGTCGCTTTTGGCTAGCCGTCTCCCTATCAAAAAACTCATTCCGCCGATGAAAAGTGGTCCAATTATTAAGCAAGAGAAGATCACCGGCTTCCATACCAAAGGACACATGAAAACCTGGTTCCTCCGCAAGCGATTCGAGAGCATCCAATGCAAGGCGTTGAGATGTTGTTAGAGTCGGAGCGACATCGGATACGTCGGCACGATCAATCAAAACCCGCAAGAAATGCCCCGCAAAGTAACCTTCGTGCTCCGAAAAAATAGGCAGTTCACAATACGGTCGCGTATTACCCACATCCACGGTATGCCGAAGATACGGATACGGTTGACTGAGGACTTCAAGTGTCTTTGGATCAGAACGCCGTAACTCGTCACGTAACGCGACGGAACTTACAATGAAGGTCTCACCACCCTGTAGCGCAGGCTGAAGACACAAAAAACCAATAACGTCACAACGATCCGTGTGAAAACTGAGACGCTTGCTGGACATGGGACCTCGATAACGAGGGTCTGTGACTGAAAATCCCGCGTCACGCACATGAAACAGTCGGTCCCCTTCAGCACTCTGCGACACGGGAGTTCCAAATTGAGTGGCTAAATACCAAAACGCGCGGCCTGCTGCCTGTTCATCCCACTGACTCAAAGAAAAATTACGCACCAAAACCACACCAGTCTCGTGTTCAAGAATATTAGACAGGCGACCTGCAAGATCAGTTAGGACGTTTGATGCTGGAGTGACTTCTGAAATCGTCTCTAGAACCTGCCCACCCGTACGATCGACAACAGTCGCCAAAGCATCTCGCTCCGACCTCGTCAGCTGATATGACCACCCCTTGGACGCAAACAGTTCGCTGCCTCGCCAGGCCATTTCTTTGTGCAAGTCCGACTGATTCACCACAACATTACTAATGACGGGTACTTACTGAGGTAGTGCAAAAGCAATTAATCTCGGCACCTCACCACCAACCGTTAATGCAATGTATTGGCGCCCATCGAGCATATACGTCATCGGCGTACCAATAGCGCCACTAGGAAGGTCAACGGAAGCCACAACACCTCCGGTCGCTTTGTCATACGCCACAAGATGTGGCCCACCATCACTACCACCCGCAGTTAATGCATGGACCAACAAAGTCCTCGTTAACAACGGACCACTCCGACTATCATCGCCACCGACAGGTGGTAAATCCAGATCTCGCAATAAGGGATGATTCCGGTAGCGGTCGCCGTTCCCAAGGGGGGTCATCCAAAGATGTTCACCACGATTCATATCAATCGCAGTCATTCTCGAGTACGGCGGTTTCCAGAGCGGTAACCCCTGCGGCATCACAGGTCTCCGCACGGGATTTCCTGCTTCAATAAATGAGGCATCTCCTCGACTTAAGATATATCGTAGCGTGGACGGTTCTTCTGGCTCCGGGTCACGAAATCTCATAACGCTGTGGATATTCCGAGACGGAACATAAAGCACGCCGGTTTCAGGATCGACCGCCGCCCCAGACCAGTTCGCACCACCACCAGCACTGGGGCGAAAAATAGTCCCGTTCAACGATAACGGTGTGTAAAGCGGACCGAGGCGAAATCCCTCAACCGCCGTTACCGCCATCGCACGGATCTCTGGCGTGAAATCGACTAGATCATCCAGCGTCGCTCCCTGTTCATCGAATGCTGGAGGTTTCGTCGGAAACGGTTGTGTCGGGGCCAAGACCTCTCCCTCCAAATCAGTGTCTATGGCAACCGCACGCTCCTCAATCGGCCAGATCGGCTCACCGGTAACGCGATTGAATGTATAAACAAAACCTTGTTTGGTCACCTGGGCAACGGCCTTAACACGACGTCCCTCAACAGTAATATCAAGTAGATTCGGCGCCGTCGGATTATCGTAATCCCAGACACCGTGATGCACCATCTGGAAATGCCAAACCCGTTCACCAGTTTCTAGGTCAACACAGATCAAACTCTCCGCGAATAAATTATCGCCAAGGCGATGCCCTCCGTAATAGTCAGACGTGGGAGTACTCGTCGGTAGATAGACATACCCCAGTTCTTCGTCAGCGCTGAGATTCGCCCAAACGTTGGCGTTGCCGGAATAACGCCATGATTCGTTTAACCACGTATCAACACCAAATTCATCTGCGCTCTGCGGAATATTGTGAAAATCCCATCGATGCCGTCCAGTCCGCGCATCATAGGCTCGCGCAAAACCAGGCGGCATCTCCTTAGTAATTGAGAAATCATTAATGGATGAACCGACAATAATGGTGTCACCAACCACTAGAGGCGCTGATTGCGACGCCAGCGGCAAAAGATTCAAATTATCCCGCTGGCCACGGATAGCACGCGGAAGGCCGTCAAGAAGATCGACACGTCCGTTTTCACCAAAATCTTCAGCGGGGATCCCCGTCTGAGCATCTACCGCAATAAGATAACCGTCCCCAGTTCCCCAGACGATTCTGGCATTCCTGTTATTTTCCCAGTACGAAACACCCCGATGAACCCAGGGGGCCGGTGCCGGCGTTCCAGATACATAGGTCCGCGGGTCATGCACCCACAGCGTCTTCCCTGTCCTCGCATCAATAGCCGCCGCTTGATAAAGCGGGGTACTGATATACAGGACCCCATCAACCATGATCGGCGTTGCCACTATGCGTGTCGTCCGAGGACGCGTCACCCAAAGGTCAGGATCTTCGACTTCAAGGCGGTCAAACACAATATTAGATGGCACGAGCGACGTTCCGTGCTCATCAGCATAAACAAGATGCGTATCGGCGCTCTCCCATTGCCAGACGATATCAAGATCAGAAAAATTTTCTGCGGTAATTTGATCTAGGGGCGAATACTTCGACGCCGCACTGTCGGCAGCGTACGCACGCCATTCACCATTGAGAGTCTCATCTTGCGCAATCAGTTGCGGCGCACCAACGGTTAAGAAAAACAGAGTCCAAAAGAATTGAAGCGTACGACGAACAGTCTCAACCGAAGGCATTATGCCCACTATTTCGACTCGGCTCCAGTATTTGCCAGCCATTGCATTATGCGCGGAGTGACAATTTCCGGCACTTGTGTGTGAGGGCCATGTCCCACCTCTGGCAACACTTCAACCGTCAGAGAGCCGTTGACCCAGCGCCACGTGTCATTGAGTGTTTGCGGCTTGAATGGCCCACTCTCTTCACCATAGATAAGCAACACCGGCGCCTGGACATGTGGAAACCCACCAATGCGAAAACCAAAACCTTGCGTGTTCCGCGAAAATGGCGGTCGTGGCCAGTTTGCCTTGTAGAAATTCACGATCGATTCTGCATCAAGGCGTTCGTAGGCCGCCCTCCTCAAAGCAGACAGTTCTGGAGAATCTCCTGGATTCGCAGGCAGGCTACGCATGCGCTCCCCAAACTCCGCCCCCGCATTTGGATTCTCCTGCATCCCACGCTGAAAGGTACTAGCTTTTTGCTGTTCTTCGTTATCAACAAGTTCACGAAGGAGACCCGCCGGATGGATCGTGCCAACCGAGACCAAGCGCGCAGTCCGGTCTGGATACGTCATCGCAAAGTGCCACGCATAAAACCCACCGCTATCTTGCCCAACGATAATCGCTCGTTCTTCACCAAAGTGCGTAATAATGGCGTCAATATCACTGGAAATCTTAGCCATCGTATAGTGTTCAACACCCTCGGGTTTATCACTCTTGTCAGTACCACGAGTCGACATCGCAACAACCCGATACTCTTCTGACAAACTGACCATCTGATGACGCCAGTCAAACCATGGCCCTGTAATGCTGTGTACAAAGATGACAAGAGGTCCCTCGCCGGCAGTGTGATAAACGACTCGGACCCCGTCTGAATCAACAATACCCTCTTCGACAGTAACAGACGCTCCCCGCCAGTCCCGAATTGTCACCCGTGCATTAACCGGCTGGATTGCCAAACACAAAAGGCCAAAAACGCAGATAATCCCCACTCGCTGTTTCAAAATCGACATCTCGTAAAGAAACTCCCCTTATGAATCCCAACTAGGCAAGTAATTCTGGAATCACCTGCGCCGGCTCGACACCAGTTAGGCGGGCATCCAACCCACGATGTTTATGGGTAAATCTTTCGTGATCAATTCCAAAAAGGTGAAGAATCGTTGCCTGGAAATCACGAATGTGCACCGGGTCTTTGACGATGTTATACGAGAACTCATCCGTTTCTCCGTGAACAACACCACCCTTGACTCCGCCACCAGCCATCCAGAGACTGAAACACCGAGGATGATGGTCGCGCCCGTAATCGGTCGGTGTCAGTCGTCCCTGAGAATAAATCGTACGGCCAAACTCACCGCCCCAAATCACCAACGTCTCATCAAACAGACCTCGCTCCTTAAGATCCTGAATGAGAGACCATGCTGCCCGGTCGACATCGCGCGCTTGCGCAGGAAGAACCTCAGGAGCAAACGAATGCACGTCCCAACCCCGATGATAAATCTGCACAAACCGCACACCGCGTTCAACAAGTCTCCTCGCCATCAGAGCAGCATTCTGAAATTTACCAGGCTGCTTGGCTTCTTCTCCCCACCGGTCAAAAGTACTGTCAGGTTCGCTGGCCAAATCGGCCATCTCCGGTACCGACATTTGCATCCGATACGCCATTTCATACTGTTGGATGCGTGCAAGAGTTTCCGGATTTCCCAAGTCCTCGTGCTGCATACGGTTCAGTTCGCCTAGCCCGTCAAGCATTTCCCGGCGAACATCCCGCGACACTCCGTCCGGGTCACGCAAATACAGGACCGGCTCAGCACCGCCACGCAAACCGACACCGGCATACTCAGGAGACAAAAATCCTGCGCTCCACAATTTGGCGGAAATAGCCTGCACGCCAGACTTAGGATGACTTTTCTCGGCATTCATTACGACGAAAGTAGGAAGGTCTTCGTTCATGCTGCCAAGTCCATAGGCAAACCATGACCCGATGCAGGGACGGCCTGGTATCTGCTGGCCGGTCTGAATAAAGGTAATCCCTGGTTCGTGATTAATTGCATCCGTGTGCATCGAACGCACAATTGCAATGTCGTCCACCATCTTCGCCGTATACGGCAACAACTCTGAAACCCACGCACCACTTTGCCCATGTTGCTGAAACTCAAAGACCGATGGAGCAATTGGAAACCGCGCCTGACCCGATGTCATGGTGGTTAGTCGTTGACCTTGCCGAATGGACTCTGGTAAATCCTTGTCATACCAGTCCTTCATGCCTGGCTTATAATCGAGCAAATCCATCTGGGGCGGCGCGCCCATCATATGGAGGTAAATACACCGCTTCGCCTTGGGCGCAAAGTGAGGCAATGACGGCAACCCGCCTGTAGTCTGGTCTTGACCAAGTGTCGGCAACGCGAACGCAGCGTCATCCCCAGCCAATAGACTGGACAGCGCCACTCCGCCAATACCTTTGGCAACCTTCCCAAAAAACTGTCGTCTCGTTTCAGCGAGAATGAGTTCACGAACGGGATCCATGGTTACCCCTCTCTATCCAGCAGTAGCTACCCACACTACTTATTTAATACTTCATCCAAATTCATTAATTGATTTACTAGCATCGTCCACGCCGCCGACTCGGCGATAGACAGCGTTGAATCCGGCGCCGACTCCCCGGCATGGATGAGACGATTTGCGCCACTACTATCGGACTGATATGACACCAACAACCGATCATACGTACGCTGTGCGACCGCACGCTCGTCAACACTAAAGTGACGCGCAAGTAACCGAATCGTAATGAAATTCAACCGATCCCGAAACTCATCGCCAGCGTCCCGCATTGCGTGTTGTGCCAAATAGCGTGCCGCTTCAACAAATTGCGGGTCGTTCATCGTAACTAATGCCTGAAGCGGCGTATTCGTGCGCTCTCGCCGCACAACTGAATGCTCACGGGTCGGCGCATTAAAAATTTCCATCGAGGGAGGCGGCGCCGATCGTTTCCAGAACGTATAGAGACTGCGCCGGTACAAATTCTCACCGCCATCCTGCTCATACACACCGGTGTTACTCTGCGGCATCGCAACAGTCGACCAGACCCCTTCGGGCTGATACGGTCGTACACTTGGTCCGCCAATCGTCCGAACAAGAAGCCCACTCGTGGCAAGCGCATAATCACGCACCATCTCCGCATCCATCCTGAATCTGGGCCCACGGGACAGCAACCGATTCTCCGGGTCACGTTCAAGTTTATCAGGCGTTACATGAGCCGATTGACGATACGCGGCTGATGTCACAAGAGTCTTAAAAAATTGCTTGATATCCCATCCAGATTCACGAAATTCAACGGCCAGCCAGTCCAGCAGTTCCGGATGTGTTGGGTTATCACCCTGTGCTCCAAAATCTTCGCTCGTCGTGACAAGGCCCGTCCCGAAAACCTGTTGCCAATAGCGATTGACCGTGACACGCGTCATCAACGGATTGTTCGCATCAATCAGCCATTCGGCCAAACCGAGTCGATTCCTTGGCAATGCCTCTGACATCGGGGGCAATACACTCGGAACACCGGCTACAACGCGCTCTCTCGGTTGGTCATACATGCCGCGGTATAGGACATGCGCCTCAGGCTCAGAATCGAGGCGCTCATTCATCACGTGAGTCACGCCCCCACGTCGTCGCAACTCTCGCCACTCGTTATCTATCTCTTGACGAGCTTCAACCAGACGTTTGTATTGCTCATCTTTAACACTTAAATAATAAGAACGAAGCGCGTCACGTTCATCAGCATCTAATGTAGTGAGGTCTTCCTTCTCACGCGCACTCATCAGTAGGGGCCACGAGGACACGACCTTCGCTTCTTGGACCGTCAAAGGACGCTTAAACACACGAAGATCCGCAATGCCCCCCCCAGCAAAATGACTCATTCCCAGTTCACCACGAACACTCAGCATGCCGCGTCCAAGCTCAAGAGGACGGTCGGTCAGGATACTCCCCAACGCTTTTGTGAAGTACTCACTTCCTGATGCCTCGACGACGTCGCCATCCCGAAAGACATTCATCCCAGCACGTTCACCGGAACCGTCGTGAGTAATGACGATGTGCGTCCATTCCCCGGGTGGCATTCTCCTAAGATTCGAGGGAGCAACCCGTGGAGCCGGTCGACGACCGGTCTCATAATCTTCGTCGCCGATGAGTCGGAACGACAACTGTCGTGAGCTTATATTCATCGACCACCCACGGGACCCTTCTTCAACATCGTATTGTCCCGCAACCATATAGTTGCCCTCTTCTTCTGGTTGATAGATCCAAAGTGACATCGAAAATGGCGTGTCTGTATCTAGCGACAACGAAGGCAACCGCGCCCACGACTCCGCACCGAACACCAGGGCCGGTTGGCCCTGTGGGCCTTCACTAATCCTCGCATCACCCTCAAGATCAACGGAATACCTCGATCCATCCATGTCGACCACGGGTGTGACCTGATCATCAAGTACCAGCCGCATCCGTTCCGCTGTCGCTTCAAGCGGAGATACCAATCTCCGGTATTCACCGGTTGCGAGCCACTCCGCAAAGGTCTCTTCCACTGAAGCAGTTCTTCGGACGATCCGACCATCTAATTTTTTGGCATCAGCGCGGAGACTATCCCACAGCGCACGGTCTGCATCCTGTGGGACTACCAGAATGGGGGGAGGGTCCGACACGTTGCCATCCATCACATACTGTGTCGTATTTCTAAAAAAGGCCGTCATGGCATAAAACTCACGCTGCTGTATTGGATCAAACTTATGGTCGTGGCACGTTGCACATCCGACGGTCAGCCCAAGAAATACACCGCCAATGGTCTCGGCTCGGTCCTTGGCATAAATAGCTTCGTACTCTTCCGGAACAACACCGCCTTCATTGGTTGTGATGTTATTTCGTTGAAACCCAGAAGCTACAAGTTGGTCGAGGGAAGGGTCTGGCAGCAAGTCACCGGCAATTTGCTCAACCGTAAACTCATCAAACGACTTGTTTTCATTGAACGCGTCTATGACCCAGTCACGATAGGGATACATTTCACGATAATTGTCAATATGCACCCCATGAGTATCGCCATACCGGGCGGCATCCAGCCAGAAACGCGCACGATGCTCGCCCCAGTGCACAGATGCTAAAAGTTCTTCAACCAACGTTTCATAAGCTCGGTCCGAACTATCTGCAAGGAAACGTTCCAACAACGCCGAGTCAGGCGGCAAACCAGTTAGGTCAAGTGCAACACGTCTGGCGATCGTTCGTTTATCAGCTTCTGGAGCCGGTTCGAGTCCCGCAGCACTAAGTTCCGCAAGAACAAAGCGATCAATCGGGTTCCGAACCCAAGACTCATTTGGAACAGTTGGCGGGACGCTTTTGACAATAGGCTTAAAAGACCAATGCTGATCCCACGATGCTCCCTGCTTGATCCATCGCTGAAGAATATCGATCTGCTCATCAGTCAAGGTTTTATTCGCAGTAGCCGGAGGCATGCGAAGCCGCTCATTGTCATGCGTGACGCGCTGATACAACAAACTTGAAGACGGATCGCCTGGAACTACCGGTTGTCCGTTTGGGCGTTCACCAAACGCTCCGTCTTCCGTATCCAGTCGCAAGCGCACTTGGCGCGTACTCTCATCTGGACCATGGCACCGGAAACAATTGTCAGCCAGAATCGGTCGCACCTCTCGCTGAAAATCAACGGTTTGCCCATGTGCACCAGAGGGCAACCACAGTAATAAGGCGGCGACGGTACAAATAAGGGTCTGACGATAGGTCATAAGAAGCACCGAAAGTTAAAATAGGTGTTAAAAGTGTTCACAACAGCGAAAGTGATAGACCTGTTATAAGCGCGTGACCTCCCGCTGTCAACGATCTGGCTCGGGGCGAATCGTGAACATCAGAAGAGAACGTTCGTTCCTGCACTCACTGAAATTCACTATGAGCTACTCATGGCATAGTAAGAAGCCCTACAGCTACGACGGTAGGACGCACCGGGAAAGCAGAATACAGTACGATATTGGGCTGAATTACACGCAATTTCGTCATCAATA